>Ga0315291_10000919_pt1 | contig 39435 bp, 30 predicted proteins | sample YL17G12_20_MG_FD_203070 | JGI IMG/M metagenome (GOLD analysis project Ga0315291, IMG submission 203070) | Sediment microbial communities from Yellowstone Lake, YNP, Wyoming, USA - YL17G12_20 | ecosystem: Environmental > Aquatic > Freshwater > Lake > Sediment | place: USA: Wyoming | collected...
ATCCTTGGCTCTCCCATTGACGAGCGCGGATTGACCAACGCAATCGTGATGGAAGAGCCTTTTTCATGGAACACCAATCTCTACACGAAACCGCGTGCTAGCACCTGCTTTTTTCAGAAAGTGCAGTTCTGTCGGGAATCTTACCAATCGCATTCTAGCAGTTCCCGAGAACGCGGACAACGGCTCGGCGACGGAATTTGGGAAAGAAGTAGCGGGCCGGTTGACTTCACCGTCTGGCGGAAGCAAAATGACGAAGAACGGAGGGGAGAAATGACAGATTCTTCGAGGCCGCCAAAGCGGCGTCTGCGGGCGGTCAGACTGGAACACCCTGGCGGCGGCGATCCCGTCCGACCGACGCTCCCGCCAGTAGCAGGAACCGGCGCGGAAGCCGACGCCGAACCGTTCGACTTCGCCCACCTGACTCGTCGCCATCAGGAGGCGGCGCAGCGGGTAGGAAGGCGGCGCAAGCGGTCGCCCCTGATAGTTGCGGGCGCAGTCGTGTTGTGCTGCGGCGTGGTGGGCGGGGGCATCATTTTGTGGTCGGGCAGGAACGAGCCGTTGGTGCTGAAGCCCATCGACGATCAGGCGATCGACGAACTCGGCATGCTGGAGTTCACCGTCGCCGTGCGCAGCCCCGGCAGAAAAACAGGAGAGCTGAAGTACACGCTCGAGGGTCCGCCGGAAGGAGCGCACATCGACCCCGAAACGGGCAGATTCACCTGGCGCCCCACGGAACAGCAAGGGCCCGGCCGCTATGAGATGACGGTTCAGGTGGCCGCGTCGGCTGCGAACACGATTCCCGCCCGGCAACGATTCGCGGTGCTCGTCCGCGAGGTTGCGCAACCGCCCGTGTTGGAACCGATCGGGGAGAAGACCGTGGAGGCCGGCGGGACGCTGGCGATTCAGCTCCGGGCGGAAGATCCGGACGTTCCGTCGGGGCCGGTGCGGCTTTTTCTCGGCCCCGGCGCCCCGCCCGGTGCCCGAATCGATCCCCTGAGCGGGCAGTTCGAGTGGACCGCGCGAGATGCGAAGCCGGGTGAGGTCTACCAGATCACGGTGCACGCGCGGAAGGCAGCCGCCGGCGGACCGACGGCCGAAGGGGTATTTCGCGTGCGGGTGGCGGGGCCCGCCCAGCGTGCCACTGGCGTGACGCCAGTGCCACCCGACCGACTCGTCCTCGAACCCCGGGACAAGGGGGCCGACGTGGACAACGGGGCCAAGGTGGACAAGGGGGCCGAGGTGGTAGTCCCGAGCGATGCCCTTCCGCAGCCCCCCCGCAAGACCACCGAGGCTTCTGCTCGGGCCCAGGGCGACGAGATCATCCTGGAGCTGTACCGCAAGAACAAGTTGCTCTCCAAGCCGGAGTATCCCAAGCTGCGGAAGGTGTTCGCCGACCGTTTCGAGGACCGGCACGCAGAAGAGATCCGGCAGGTCTTCGGAGAGAAAGGCGACGAGCTGCGGCAGTGGCTCGATGCCCACGCCGACATCAAGGAGGAGTTCTACCTGGCGATCGATCCGGAGCACGACAACGTCCCCAAGGTGCTGGGGCTGCTGAAGGAGCTGCAGCACCGCTTCCCCAAGCGGATCGAGTCGTACGCCAACCTTGCCATTGCCGTGGCCGTGGTGTGGGACGACCAGCGCGGGGCCGTCCACCGCAGTCCGCGGCAGCAGCACGGCAGCCTCCAGCCCGACGGAGAGGTGGGGGCCGTCGAGAACTTCCAGTACTTCCTCGACATGGAGAACGTGATGCAGGGCCGGGCGCAACTGCTGCCCTGGGAGTTCCTCGTCCACATGGTCAATCACAGCACCCCCTTGGAAGAGCGCCAGTGGGCGCTGCAAGCCTATCTGCCGAAGCGAGTGATGTTTGGCAAGTGCTACAGCGACGTTCCCTATGACGAGGGGATGCTCAAGGGCGCCAATCCGCGACTCCAAGGCAGGCCCCATACGCTGCCCAACATCCTCCAATACGGCGGCGTCTGCGCCGTGCAGGCGGATTTTGCCGCCCGGGTGGGCAAGAGCATCGGCGTGCCGGCGCTGAGCGTCAGCGGCGTGTCGCGGTTCGGGGAGAACCATGCCTGGGTGATGTGGGTGGAACTGGGCGCAGTCACCCGCACCGGGTTCACCTTCTCCCTGGAATCGCACGGCCGCTTTCGCGGCGATCGGTACTATGTCGGCAATCTGAACGACCCCCACACCGGCCAGCCCACCACCGACCGGCAAGTCGAATTGCGCCTGCACACGGTAGGCATGGACCCCATCGCCAAGCGCCAGGCCGACCTGGTGATGCGGGCGTATGCCATGCTCCGCCAGCGCACGGAGATGGACACCGTCAAGCAGCTTTCCTTGCTCGGTCGCGTGATCGATTTCTCGCCCGGCAACGAGCCGGCCTGGATCGCCTTGGCGAAGATGTCGCGGGAGGGGCAGATCACCAAGGCCCACGGCAAACTGATGGTCAGGGTGCTGGACCGTCTGTTTGCCACCTTCGCCAACCTGCCCGACTTCACCTGGGTCGTGTTCGACGACCTGGTGGCGTTCCAGGACGTGCCCAAGCAGCGGGCCGCCTTGTTCGGGCGGTTGGCCGCGCTGTACGAGCAGGCCAAGCGTCCCGACCTCTCCTGCGAGGCACGGCTCAAATTCGCCGAGTATCTGGTCGCCGACAAGCGTCTGGACGAAGCGATCCAGTGCCTCGCCACGGCCATCCTGTTGTTCCCCGAAGAAGGCAACTTCGTGCCCAGGATGCTCGACAAACTGGAAGGACTCTGTCAGGGGCAGACGCGGTCCCAAGAGCAGCTAGTCAGTTTCTACCAGCAGTTTCTGCCCAAGATTCCGCAGTATCGCGACAGCCGACCCAGCCGGTACTGCATGCAGATGTACGAGCGGGGAATCCAACGGTTCCAGGAAGCCGGGGTGCCGCAGCTCGCCCAGACCTATCAAGCCCAGTTGGTCCTGCTGCAGGCCCAGCGGGGCGGGAAGCCGTGACCCCCAGACCCCCGGATTTCCGGGGGCTCGCTGGCGCTCGACCCCGGCCACCCCAAATCGGACCATCCGAACTTGGAACTACGGAGTGAACCCCCAGACCCCCGGATTTCCGGGGGCTCGCTGGCGCTCGACCCCGGCCACCCCAAATCGGACCATCCGAAGGTGGGCCTACTGAGTGAGATCGTCAGGCCAGTTCACAGGCTCGCTGCAGGGGAGGCGTCAGGGGGTTTTCGCTTTCTCCGACTCGTGGTGTGGGGCCTGCTTCTTGCCCGGCGTGCTGAGGACTCCGGCGCCGTCGACCTTGATGCTGCCGTCGGAGAGCGAGAGGACGATCTTGCGTGCGGCAAGCTCCATCGTGGGGCCGTCGTCCGGCATCTGGAATGACAGTCGTACGTCGCCGCTGTCGGTAGATTCGAGGCTTACCACCTTCTTGGCCATGTTGCAGGCGAAGCGGTCTGCTCTTGCGTCTAATTCGAGGCTTAGCACCTTCTTGGCCATGTTGAAGGTCAAGTAGTCTGCTCTGGCCACCAACTGTTTTCCCCGGATCACGACGTTCCCGCGGAGTCGGAAGCTCAGCGAGGATTCCCCGTGGTCATCCGGGGCAAGCTGGATTTCCCCCTGGCCTTCCCATGATATTTGGACGCCCTCAGCGGTCGCCTGCTGGTCGGCTGTAGCCGTTTCGTCGGCTGTAGCCGTTTCAGCGCCCAGGGCGACGGCAGCGGTGACGGCCAACAGCACGGCAATTCCTTTGAGTCGCGCACGCATTTCGACCTCCTTCCGTGAGATAGCGAGTTCCTGCTGGCCCCCACGGCCAGTTGGACATGCCCGGGGGGCGGATGCAAACGCCGTACCGCTTCAGACGAGATCCCTCGGCCGTACTGCGCAACCCCTTGTCGCCTAATAGGTTGTATGCAATCCGTGCCTCCACGTAGTTGCGTCCCGCGCGGCAGCCAGTTTGCACACGTTACAAACTCCAACCGCACGGCTAACTGCCTACCCCAAGACGTTGTCCCCTGGCCCCGCCTGCGGGCAGAGGGACCGGGGGTGAGGGGTTTTGGGATAGGCTCTAAACGGAGTCGTCAGTGGTCAATCCTGAGTGGTCAGTTCACAGTTTTCAGTTCTCAGTTCGCAGTTGTCAGTTTTCAGTTGTCAGTCATCAGCTCTCAGTTCATGACCGCAGACCACGCAAAACCCACAAGCCAGAACCGAGAACTGAAAACTGCGAACTGAGAACTGAAAACCGACTTCCGACTCACAGATCAACCTCGTCGGCAGCGGCCTGGCCCTGTTCGAGGGCCTTGTCGGTGCTGGTGGGGTCCACCTCGCGGCAGCCTGCCGTCAGCCGCTGGGCGACGTCTTGCAGATCGCCCCGCCACTCGTCTTCGGTCGTATCGGGCGGGCAGAGTTGCGCCAGCTCGCCGGCCAGCAAAATCAACCGCAGCAGGTGCCTGAAGATCACGCCCTCCTGCTTCTGCAGGTGCTTCCCGGTGACGTACTTGTTGAAGTTGCCGCCGAACTCCAGCACCTCGCCCGCCGCCCAGACCGGCTGCGTGCGGACGTCGTGCACGCCGGGAAAATCGTAGTCGAACTGCAAACGCAGCTTCTCGGCCAAAGTCAACACCCGGGGCCGCTCCTCGTCGAAGATGCGTCGCCGACTGTACTCTTCGGTTTTCGGCGGTGCGGCGAGTTGGTCCGCAGTGACCAGCCCCAGGCGCAATAGCTGGTCGTTGAGCCGCGTGGCGGCCAACGGCCCCGGCGGGAGCTCGTCCTGATCGGGCACGCGGACGTAGTGGCCGACCGACCGCGGCAGCTCCAATACGCTCTCCATCGCCTGTACGCGCTCCTGGCGGTTGGCGATGCCCAGTTGATTCAGCAGGAAGACCCCGTAGAGCGGATTCACGCCGCGGAGCATCACCAGTTGGTGCAGCGTGGGGGTGGGATAGGCGAACCTGGCCTGATAGGGCGGCGGGGCATCGGCCGCCTTGGCCGGCGGTGGAGATTGCCCAGCGGCCGCGAGCGCCTCTTCCAGGAGGAGCTGCGTCTTCGATTTCTTCGGCTCGGGCTTCTCGGCAGTGGGACTCTCGGCGGCTGGCACTTGCGGCGAGTCGGACCTCGGCGGCTCCGGATCGAGCGTCACGTACCCGGCCCGCCAGAGGGTGATCAACATCGCATCGAGCGCCTCCTGTCCCCTTTGCAGCCGCTTGCTGTCCATCAGGCGTTTGCCCACCAGGGTCCGCACCAGCTCCACGTCCGGCGAGGCCTCGAGCATGTAGGCCAGCAGACGCCACGGCAGGGGGCCGGTGCTGCGGAGCTTGCCGGGCGGGGCCGCCCGCAGCTTGTCGAACTGCGCCTCGGTCCAATACTGCTCGGTGGTCCGCCGCTTGGGCATCTTCTTCTTCAACTGCCGCTTGGCCCTCAACAGCCCGGGGTCCTTGGTGCCCTCTGGGATCCGATCGTACTGCTCGCGCCAGCGGGCGATCCTGACGTCGTCCTCGTGGGCCAGCACGAAGACGTAGCCTTGGGAGTCGAACTGCGGGCGGCCCGCCCGGCCGAAGATCTGGTGGGCACTGCTGGCCTCCATCACCTTCTTCTCCCCCGGCGGACCTTTGAGGATGTTCGGCAGGACGACCGACCGGGCCGGCAGGTTGATGCCCGCCGAAAGTGTCTCCGTGCAGATCACCACCGAGAGGAGCTTCTGCTGGAACAGCTCCTCCACGATCCGCCGGTACTTGGGCAAGACGCCGGCGTGATGCACGCCCACCCCGCGCATCAGAAGCTGCCGCAGGGTCGGCCCGGCCCCTTGCGACCAGTCGTACTGCTTGAGCTCTTCGACCAGCCGGGCCTGCTGGCCGCTGCCCAGCACCCGCTTGCCCTTGATCTGCTCGGCGACCGTCCAGCACTGTTCGCGGTTGAAACAGAAGACCAGGGCGGGCGTGGTGCGGGCATCCTCGTCCCCCTTGGCCATCTCCTCGAGCTGCTCGTTCAGCAGCCGATCCGGGACCCACTGGAACGTCAGGGGCACCTTGCGCTGGTCGCCCTGCACCAGCTCCAGGCGGCGCCGCACGTTCTTCTTCAGCCAACTGACGAACTCCAGCGAATTGCCCACCGTGGCCGAAAGCAGCAGCGTGCGGACGTGCTCCGGCAGCAGCGCCAGCGAGAACTCCCAGACGATGCCCCGCTCCCGATCATTGAAGCTGTGGAACTCGTCCATCACCACGGCGCCGACGTCGCCGAAGTCGAACGCCTCGGGGTGCAGCAGACGGTTGAAGAGGATCTCGGCGACCACCACCAGCACGCGGGCGTCGGGGTTCTCGCGGCGGTTGCCGGTCACCAGCCCCACGTCGGTGGCGGCAAATCCCCAGCGGACCGCCAACTCCTGCATCTCGCGGAATTTCTGCTCGGTCAGGGCGATCAGCGGCGTGGTGTAGTACGCTCTCTTGCCGGTGTGCAAGGCCTCGAACAGCGCCGCCTCCGCAATCAGCGTCTTGCCCATGCCCGTGGGCGCACACACCAGCACCCCCTGCTCGGCCGAGAACCAGGCCAGAAGGGCCTCCTCCTGCACCGGGTACAGATCGTAGCGGAGTTGATCGAGGTAACGCTCGGCAAGCTCGTCTCGCGAGGGCGTGGTCGCCATGGTCTCTCCGGGGTCCGGCGCGGTCCTCCATTGGGTGAAGCGATCACTTCGCTCGTCGGCCAATCAGCAGCAACCCGACCCCACCCAACCCCAGCAGCGCTAGCGTGAGCGTGCCCGGTTCCGGCACGGCGTGAACCAGGAACTGGCTCACCACGCGCGGCTCATAGCCGATAATCGTGCTCGGATCCGCCTGCAACATGTCCTCGCTGTAGGCCTAGACTCCCCAGACCGTCACCAGCAAGTCGTGCGTGGCCGGGTCGATGTTGAACTCGGCCCAGCCGAACGTGTGTGCGGCGAAATAGTCACCCTGAAGCAGCTCAGCGCGGATCAGGCCGTCGGCGGCCGGCAGATTCTTGTCCAGCCCGATGGGGTCGTAAACGGGCAGCCCCATCTGCCCGTTGACCAACTCAAATCCGTTGTCGATCAATTGCTCGACGAAGTCGTCCTTGTCGTTGGGGATGGGGGTGTCCGCCGGATCCGGCTGTACCGGCAGCAAGTCGTAATACTGCTTCTGCTGCGGAGTGATCGCGCCGATCGCCAGGGCGAGGTCCACCAGCCTGGGGCCAAACAAATAATCGTAGAAGGCCACCGGACCGGTCATTACCTCGAACGCGCCGACCGGGGTCGACACCGGCACCAGCGAGCCGCCAGGCCCCACCGGCAAGAGTTCCTGGTACAGCAGGTTGTTCACGGCGGTGCCGTGGTGGTCGCCGGAGAGGAATACCACGTTCGGGATGGAGTGGTCACGGATGAACTTCAGCAGCTCGGTCCGTTCGGTGGCGTATCCCTCGAAGCGGTCCTCGGCGCCCAGCATGCCGAAGTTCTGGATCGGCTCGGGCACGACCACGAATTTCCAGGTGACACCGGCCTGCTGCGCCTGAAGCAGGTCGCTCTTGAGGGTCTCCATCTGCGCCCGGCCCAGCAGCGTCCGCCTGGGCAACGGCTGCCCTGTGGCAGGATTGATGTCGAAGCTCAGGGCCAAAGCGGCACCGACCTGAGCAGGATCCAGTGGATTGGCCACAGCAGGCCGCTGCGCGTCGCGGAACGAACGAGCGTCCAAGACAAACACCGCGGCGTCGCTGCCGTAATTCACGTTGCGGTAGAGCTTCATCTGCCCATGCATCCGATCGTCACCGGGTGTATTCCAGACTTCGCTGCGCAGTGGATGATACTCCCGGTACGCCTGCATCGCGTCCTGGTACGCCTGGGTCTGATTCACGTAGGGGACCGCGTCGGTGAACAACGGGGGAGAAGCGTCGGGCGAAAGTCCGGGAGCAGCGCCGCCGGCATAGTCGTCGACGAGCTCATGGTCGTCCATCGTCTGAAGCAGGGAAGTGGACGCGCTCAGCGGCGCCATGAAATTGGCGCCAAATCGCGCCAAGGTGATCTCGCTGTGCTTCGTGCGGAAGTCCTGGAGTGTGCGGGCCTGGGGGAGCCCCGGCTGGTCGGCGTAGATCGAGTCACCCAGCTTGATGAAGAAATCCAGCTCTTTTCCCGCCACGTTCTTCAGCGACGGAAAAGGCGGCGCCTGATGCCAATCGCCCGACGCGCCGAAGTGCAACCCCAAGGTCGTGCCCAGCGGGGCAGCCGTCCTGAACTGACCGTCAGCCCAGGCGGCCTCCGCGTCCGTCACCCGATAGTAGTACCGCATGGCCGGATCGAGACCGCTGATCTCCACCTTTGCCGGCACGTCAACGTCGCTGACATCCGCGGTTGCGGTGCTCTCGGTCGCGAAGGTTGGATCGGTCGAGTACTCGAAGGTTACCGTGCCGGGGACCGTGCTGCGCGCCCACAACACGGCCGAAGTCTGCGTGACGTCGCCGGAAGCGACGCCGTTGAGGAGTGCGGCGTGGGTCGTGCAAACCGACGCGCACAGCACGGCCACTGCCCATACGCCCGCCTGCAACAAAGTCGAGGACATTCTTGCCCGCACCATGGATCACCTCCCTTTTGTTAAGGAATGGGCGGCACGCGCTGCCTACAAGCAAGGCCCGCTCAACCGCCCACGGAACCTCGGCGCCATGAAGAACCTCCGCTTCGGGTCATCCCGGATTTGCGTCGCAGGCCGACATGCCGTCGGTGGCCAAGCGGATCGATCCCCCGGAATCGCCGGACACGGTTTCCGTGAGCGTGCCAGCGCCGACTATTGTAGCAATTGCCAAAACGTCAAGAAACCCGCCACCGTTTTCTGCCGGATTTGGCGCGGGCCTGTGGCCACAAGAAGCGCAGACCTCCGCCGGGGGGCACCAACTGTAGAACTGTCCCCCTGCCGGGGCATGGCCGCCGCTTGCTTCGCTCAGCGTCTGTACGCGACCTGGGCGTGACAGGAGGCGCCCCGGCCCGCCGCCCTCCCTCACACCCCGCCCCAGAGGACCAGCCCGTCGGGCCGCCGGTGGTTGACGGCACACAGCACGCGCTGGCGCGAATTCACCGCCGCAGTCTTTCGCGGACGGCCCTAATAAACTCCGGCGTGGTTCCGCAACATCCGCCGACGAAGCCGGCTCCCGCTTCGACCAACTGGGGCACATAGGCGGCGAACTGCTCGGGCGTCTGCCGGTAGACCGTCCGGCCGTCGACCAGTTCGGGCAGCCCGGCGTTGGGCTTGATCCAAACCGGCCCGTTGGTCGCAGCATAGAGCCGGCGGCAGATTTCCACGAAGCCGGCGATCCCCTGGCCGCAGTTGGCGCCGATCACGTCGGCCCCGGCGGAGGTCAACTCCCGGGCGGCCTGCTCCGGGGTGGTGCCCATCATGGTGCGGTCCTTGCTCGGCCCGGAGTCGAAGGTCATGCAGGCCACCACCGGCAGCCCGGTTGCCCGCCCCGCCGCGACGGCCAGCCGGGCCTCGGCCGGATCGGCCATGGTCTCGACGACGATCCCATCGGCCCCGGCCTCGGCCATGGCCTCGGCCTGCGCGGCGAAGGCGGCCTGGAGCTCGGCTTCGCTGACCTTGCCCATCATTAGCATCACGCCGCTGGGCCCGATCGACGCGAAGACCTTCGCCCGGCCGTCGGCCGCCCGGCGAGAGATCTCCACCCCGGCCCGGTTGATCTCGGCGACCTTGTCGTCGAGCTTGTGCCGGGCGAGCACGAAGCGGTTGGCCCCGAAGGTGTTGGTCAGAATGACCTGGCTGCCGGCCTGGACGTACGCCCGGGCGACCTCCTCGACCTTCTCGGGCTCGGTCAGGTTCCAGGCGTCGGGACAGCCCCCCACCGCCAGTCCCCGCTGTTGAAGCTGCGTCCCCCAGGCCCCGTCGGTCACCACCGGGCCGCCGGCGGTGAGTCTTTCAATGGTTTCGTGCATGCAAATCTCCCTCCGGAGAGTATCGACGCCGGCCATTCTAGATGGTTCGCGAGAATCGAAGAAGAGGTGAGGCGCGACGTAGCCACGGCGCAAGAACTGTGGAGCGTTACGCGCAGGCTATGCCCGTGGAAATGGCTGCCCTAGCCCGCATTTCTCACCAACACCCCACGTTGGATCACAGTGTGCCACTGCTTCGCAGAAGCAGTGCGGGGCGGAACCCCTCAACACTGCTTGCCTTACGTCAAGCAGTGGCACACTGTGGTGAGAAATGCGGGCTAGGGGCATCGTGCGGAGTCCGCCGAGCCTTTTCGCCCCCCCGTGCGGGGGCACTTGACCATTCTGTTGGAATTCATTAACAGGCAATCGTCGATATTCACCACATGGTGGGGAGATCACTGCTATCTTGCCAGCTTGAACCAGTCGACTTCCGTGTCGAATCGGTCGGCCTGCCAGGGAACCTCGGCGAGGATCGCGGGGACGCAGCGGGCGGATAGCTCTTGGCGGTTGGTCGAGAGACTGGCGTCGCCGGAAGGGCGCGCGGGGTTGTTGAGCACGACGCCGGCGATGGGCAGGCCCTCGCGGAAGGTGGCGGCCGTGATCAGCGTCTGCAGCGTCTGGTTGATCGTGCCCAGAGCGTTGCGGGTGACGACTACTAGCGGGAAGCCGAACTCCTCGGCCAGGTCGGCCACGTACTCTTCGTCGCTGAGCGGCGACATCAGCCCGCCGATGCCCTCGACCAGGATGATCTCGCTGCGGGCCTGCCAATACGCCAGTCCGGCGCGGAGCAGATCGCCGTCGACCTCGCGGCCTTCAGCCCGGGCGGCAAGGTGGGGCGCCAGCGGGGCCAGAAAGCACTGCGGGCAGACGCGATCCAATTCGCCGGGGCGGCCGGCAGCCTCCCACAGCGCCCGGGCGTCGTCGGAGACGATCCGCCCGCCCTCCCGCCGGCAACCGCTGGCGACCGGCTTGTAGACGCCGACGCGGTGGCCGGCCGCGACCAGTTCCCGCGCGATCAGCGCCGCCACGTAGGTCTTGCCCACGCCCGTGTCGGTGCCGGTGACGAACAGGCCGCTAGTGCGGGTGGACATTCCAGGGATTAGGGGTCAGGGGATTAGGGATTGGGGATTAGGGATTAGGGATTAGGAAAACGGGGGCCGGGAAACAGGGGCTTGGGGCTCGGGACTGGGGGCTGGAGGCTAGGGGCTCGGGACTGGAGGCGGGGGATGCTGGGCTTCGATGTCCCCTTTTTGCCGAATCCCGAGCCCCGAATCCCTAATCCCCAATCCCTAATCCCTGCTCATATAGAACAGTGCCAAACGCTCGCCCACTTGATTGCCGGCGTGCTTGAGCACGAGCGACTTCTGGAAATCGACCGGGGCCAGCAGGAGGTATCGCCAGCAGAGGGCGCCCTGGCGGCCGCTGAGCTGGCGTCTGAACTCGCCGCTGAGGCCCAGGAAGGCGTCGAGGCTGGCGGCCGACCAGCCTTCGACCGGTCTGCCGTCGACGAGCATGGTGGCCAGCGGCGTGGGATCGCCTTCCGGCGGCTGGTAGACCAGCCCCACCCACCGCCCGGAGCCTCGCTGGTTGATCAGCTCGTCGCTGGCGTTTTGGGCGGTCTGGAAGACGCCCCGCAGCCGCATGCGGCCGGCGACGTCGGCCTGCGACTGCTGGTCGGCCTTTTCGACCGAGAGCGAGAGGCCCACGCCGGGGATCGGCCGCCCGCCGCGGTTCGACACGGCGACGGTGATGCCGTTGCCGAAGGGCATGGCCAGGAAGCAGGTCGGCCCGCCCTGATCGGCCAGGACGTAGTTGTCGTAGTTACTGGTGAGTGCGGGGAAGACGTAGCGGGCGGGGGCGGCCAGGGCGGGGCCGGACTCGCCGTCGACGGTCACCTCCAGCCAGAGGTCGTTATTCTCCAGCACCCGCTTGTCGGCCAGCAGCTTCAAGGTCTTCACGATGCCGGCCCCGTCAACCTGAACGAGCTTGAGCGTCTGGCCCGGCTCGACGGTCTGTCGCTCGGCACTCACTCGCGGCAGTGGGTCGTACTCGTGAAACTTCCCGCTGCCGATCCAACGGAGGTGCGTCTTGGCGGTCGAGAGCCAGCCGCGGGGGAAGACTTGTTCGGGGTCAGTGAGGCTCTCCACTGCAAGGTTCTGTGGCAGCGTGACGTAGTCGAGGCGATACTCGGCCGCAGCCGCCTCGCGCAAGACGACCTTGAGGCTCCTCTGGTAGGTCAGGCAGGTCAACAGCGGGTTGGAATCGTTGCCCAGCCGGGGGATCGTCCGGGCCAGCTCGCCGGGGGTGCAATCGATCCGCGGCTCGCTCTGGCCGTCGAAGTAGAAGGCCAGCCGGCCCTCGCCGCCCGACCCACGCTCGGTCGCTGTCCGAGCGATACCGACGATCGCCCCGGGCCCGGTCAGCTCGGCCAGGACGTGCTCGCCTTTCTCTTGGCCCGAGATCACTTTGTGGGCAACGCCGGAGCGGATGCCGTCGGCCAGCGACAGCCGCTCGGGGTTGAGCAGCCGATCCACCACTGCGGCCGGGGCACCCGCACGCGGGTCCTGCGGCGGGCGCGGGCGGCACCAGGCCGCCAGGCCGAGCCCCTCGGGCGCTTCGAGGATCTTCACGTTGCGGACGTGGATCCACGAGCCGTGGTCCTGGAAGCCGATCCAGCCCTTCAGGGGGCGGTGTTTCAGTTCGGGGTGGAAGAAGGTGTTGACCTGTTGCACCAGCTCGCCGTTGACCCAGGCGGAGATCATCCAGCCGTCGGCCTTGACCACCACCCGGTTCCATTGTTCCGACTTGTCGGCCCGTCCTAGCGGCGGCACGTGGCCGTAAATGGCCAGGTACGGCTCGTCCGTCACTTTGGCGTCGTAGGGCCGGTCGAGCAGTTGCAGCTCCATGCCGTCGGACGTGGGCCAGCCGTCGCGCGGGGTCCGCACACTCACGCCGGAGTTGGCCCGCTGCTGCATCCTGATCTCGAACGACCAGGTGAAGTTGGCGTATTCTTTCTCAGCGCGGAGGTAGTCGCCGGCCCGCTGGGTCAGCTCGACCCGGCCCTTTCTCGCCCGCCACTTGGTGATGTCGCCCTTGGTCCACCAGCCGCTGAGGTCCTTTCCGTTGAACATGGGTTCTCCGGCGGGTTCTTGGACACGGATGTCGGCCAGGCTTCCGCTGCCCTCGGCAACGGAAAATCCCAGACCGAAGCGGCGGCCGGTGGGGAGGTCGATCTCGTAGAGCCACCGGCCGTCGACGGTGAACGACAGTTTCCCTCCGGCGCGGCGGAGCACGGTGGTGTGCATCTTGCCCTTGAGCGGTTTGGCTTCTCCGCCGGGTGCGAGCTGCTTATCGCCGTCGGTCAGGCGGCCGCAGTTCTCTCCTTCCCGCAGCATCAGCTCCAGGCCCTTGCCCGCGGGCACCTCCGGCAGCGACAGTTTCAATGCGCCCTCGTCGGCGACCGACCAGCGGAACCGCAGCTCGAAGTCGCCAAAGGTCCAGCCGGACAGCAGCGGGGTGGATCGTTGCGTGCCGCTCAGGCGGCCGTCGGCGATGGTCCAGTCGCCGGGTGCCGGCGGCGGGGTCCCGTGGTCCCAACCGACCAGCGAATCGGGCCGCATGAGCTGAAGGCCGAAGGGGGCAGCGGCCGACAGGCCCGCAGTGCCCAACACGATCGAAACCGACAGCAGCAGGGTGAGTCGCATCTTCGCCTGTATCATCGTGAGCCTCTCAGGTTGTGGGGAACGATCCGGCGGGGGGCAAGAGAAGGGTTCAGGGTTCAGGAGTCAGGGGTCAGGAATCAGGAGTCAGGAGCCGGGGGTCGGGATTCGTAGGCAAGTGGGAGACGCAAAGTCCTCAACGCTCGACGCTCAACCCTCAGACCTTCGGCATTCCAGGGGCTCGTTGACCAACGCTTCGCGTCGGTGACTGCAAATTGAAAATTGAAAATTGAAAATATGCAATTGCCAATCTCAACCCTCAACTCTCAACTCTCAACCCCACACCCTCAATCATAGCTCCAGGAATTCCTCGATCGCCTCGCGCATCACGCTGCAATCAGGATCGACGCCGGTCCAGAGCCTCAGCCCGATGGCCACCTGGTCGATGTACATGCCCAGGCCGTCCAGCGTGGTGCAGCCGCGCTGGGCGGCTTGGCGCACTAGCCAGGTTTGAGGGGGGTCAGCCGTGACGTCGGCGACGATCAGTCCGGGCCGCAGGCTGTCCAGCCGAAGCGGCACTCGGGCATCGGTGTCCTCCTGCCCGATCGAAGTGGCGTTCACGAGCACGTCGGCCTCGGCCGGCACCAGGTAGTCTCCCTCCCAGGCCACCACCGAGGCCGGCACCTGGAACCGCTCGCCCAGCAGGTCGACCAGGCTGCGGGCGTGCTGCGGGGTGCGGTTGACGACGAGGATTTCGGCCGGTTGGGCCTGTGCCAGCTCGACGCCGGCGGCCCGGGCGATCCGCCCGGCACCCAGCAAGACGATCCGTTTCCCGGCCGGCTCGATCAACCGGCGGAGCGACCGCAGCAGGCCCTTGCCCTCGGTGTTCTCGCCGACCAGGGCGTCGTCTTCACGGAAGATCAGGTTGACGGCGCCGACCATTTCGGCCGTCTCGCTGACGCGGTCCAACAAGGGGATGACGCTCTGCTTGTGCGGGTTGCCGACGTGGGCGCCGCAGAACCCCATCGCCCGCATCCCGCAGACGGCGTCGCCCAGCCGCTCCGCGGTCACCTCGAAGGTCAGGTAGCGCCAGTCCAGCTCGTGGTGGGCGAAGGCCTTCTCGATCATGTACTGGGTGGGGTTCCCACCCACGGGATAGCTCAACAGGGCGACAATCGGCTGCACGGCTGGACTGGACATGGCTGGGACCTGGATCTTCGCGCTGGAAGGCTGGCAGTCAGACCCCTATTCTGCCCGGCCAGCCGGCAGATTGCAACGTTTCCCCTCTGGCGGGGCCATCCGGCCGTCTTGGAATCGGCCCGAGGCGGAGGTACGATCGGGCCATGAGAGGTTCCCGGCTACTGATCGGGCTGCTGTTGCTGGCCACGGTGCTGGTCGACTGGGCAGTGGTAGAGACGGTCGGCCCGTTCCCGCTCACCCTCCACCCGACCCGGCTCTTTGCCCTGACGCTTCAGGTCAGCCAGGTGAGCCTCATGGCTATTTGGCTGGCACTCGGCAGAACGTCGGGCCCATTGCGGCTGATGGGGGCAGTGATGGTCGTAGCCTTGTGGAGCTGGGCGCTGGCGGACTACGCGCCCCGCGACGTGCATCTAAAGGTGTCGGCCATCGATCTGACGGCCCTGACGGTTGCCGTTAGCGCGCCTCTGCTGGTGGCCCGCTGGCTGGGCCTGAGACTGGTCAACGTGTCATCTGCCTCAGAGGTCGAAGACTTGGCGGGCGGATTGAAAAGGTTTCAATTCTCGATAGCCTATCTGCTGGGTTGGATTACTGCCGTTGCGTTCATGCTGGGGATGCTGCAATACGTCACTCCTTTCTGGAATCTTCGGCTGGGCTATCACAATGCTCTGTGGGGCTTGTTTCTGGAGTGGCGCTCGGTCGTGTTTCGCATCGGCCGTGCCGCACTGGCGTGGAGCGCCCTTTGGGCAGTCCTAGGAAACCGCCGCCCGGTGGTGCGCATCCTCACCCTGTGCGCGGTCGGCGGGACCGCTGCGACCACCACGTTTCTGGCCAACCCCGGGCACGCCGGTGGCTTTGCCTACGTGCTGGCCCTGTTCTTGCTGGAAGCGATGTTGCTGATCAGCTCGTTGGTCGTGTTTCGGATAGGCGGATATCGCTTGAAGGTGGGCCGCCGCAGGTAGAGAAGAGGCGGCAGCCGAACGCCCAGCGGTTGCATCCGCTGGGATGGGAACCGTTCTTGGCGTGGTCCGGCCGCAGCCCCGCCGACCGCAGTCGGCGGGCGTTCGGCGCAAGGACCCGCGTACCGCAGTCGGCGGGCGTTGACCACAAGCACACCGCTCATTTCTGGATGCTGCTCCGGCGGCGGCGACACCAGAGGAGAAGGCCCAACCCGCCGGAGGCAGTCAGCGCGACGGCGGACGGCTCGGGAACGGTCGTCACGCTGTCGACGGCGAACAGTGCCGGGGTATTCATCCCGTATTCCGGATGGTTGTCGGTGGAACTGAGCGCGAACTCCAGCGACCTGGCGCCCCGGAGGCTCGACAGGTCGACGTACCTCCAGTTGGTCACGATGAAATCGTCCGGGTCGCTCAGTCCCTCGACGAATCCCGAGTAGTCGGCCAGGTAGAATTCCACCCGGCCGACGTCCTGGCCGGACTGGCCGACGCCGAAGATCTCCAGCTTGAACCAATCGCCCGTGGCGAATTGGGTAACCAGGGGTCCGCCGAATTCGGGCGGGACGCCGTCATTGCCGTCTCTGATTGCGTAATACGCGTACGTGGTGTTGGTGATCCACGCCCCGGCGATTTCCTGCCCTGCCGGGATCCCGATGGTCGCCAGCCCGCGGGAAGAGTTGTACGCCACCGCGTAGTTGGATGAACCGCCGAAGCCGGCCTTCCCCAGCCCCGGGTGGGGAGAGACATAGGCACTGAATTGGTTCAGGTATCCGGGCGTTGTCATGTCGGCCATGTTGGAATACGCCCAGCCGTCCCAGTAGAACCATTCCTTGTCGCGGTAGTTGTTGAACTCCAGGCCTCCGCTGAAGAACGTACTGACGGTGCCGCTTCCGGGGTTGTCGTCGTGATCGACCCCGTTGAAGTAGCTATTGGCGGGCAAGGGCAGGTCCTCGAAATCTGCCACTTCGGCTTCTGCCAAGCGGGGCCCACCACCGAAGCCGATGGTCAGCACGACGATCGGCCCTACCCACTTCATCTTGATCGGTCGCATGGAACGCTGCCTCCTGTCGGAAAAAAAGGAATCTGGATCGGGAACACGAAACAAACTGCCCTCCTCAAAACCCGTCAATGACCTCACGGCCGTTGCGGGTGCAGATCGCGCCCAACGTCTCGCGCTGCATATTCTGGTTGAGGAACCGCACGGCCCCGTCACAGAACAGCCCATTGGCTCCGCCGGGATGCTCGCTGCGGATCTCGTTGTCCATCAGTGTGTAGGGAGTCTCGGGAGGGTTGATCGGATGGGCCACCTCGAAGACGTTCAGGGCATTGATCCACTGGCCGTCTTTCCAGGCGGCATCCTCGGAGACGATCAGTGTATTGGTCGTGCCGTCGACGATTTCCCGGATGCTGATGGCCCGGTCGTAAAGCATGGTCCCATTGGGCGGGCTGTTCGCACCGGTCAGGCGTTGGCCATAGATCCCGCCGTAGTCGCATGCCCCACGGCCGGCGATGCGCGGGGAGCTGCGGGGTGCGCTCGGGCAGAGGTAGATCGTCAGCACCTGCGCCGCCGCCAGACGGTTCTCCTCGGCGTCGAACGGCTTGCTGAAGTCGATCATCCCGTAAAGCGGTTCCTGCTCGACAAACGGCAACAAGAAGGCCGACCAGGCGATCTGGCGCTTCTTCGTCTCCAGCCGGCTGAGCCGCCGCTCGATCCCGCCGGGAGGAAAACACCCGTGGGCCTCGTGGTAACCGTGCAGCCCGATGCCGATCTGGTGGAGGTTGTTGCCGCAGGAGATGCCTCGGGCGGCCTCGCGGGCGGCCTGGACCGCCGGCAACAGCAGGGCAATCAGCAGTCCGAGGATGGCCACGACCACCAGCAGCTCGACGAGCGTGAAGCCGCAGCGGATCCGGCGGGAGGGAAAAACCTTCCCTGCCAGGCCGGCCCCGGTCACGGAGCAGTTGGGGGGCAAGACCATCGGAAAGCACGCACCGCCCGCGCACGCCCGTCGCTCAGCTCGCCCGCCAGGGCGCGCAAGCGATGGACGTTCCAGCCGTCGCCGGTCAGTCGCGGGTTCCCGAAAAACTGGCCAACGGGCAGCCCTTGTCCCTCGCAACGGGCTGCATGTCCCGCGTCGGTAGGTCTTCTGACTTCCGAGCTTCGGCCGGCCCGGCCTTCTCATCGCGGCGTCAGACCACTAAGGCGTCTGGCGCCGATGCACGACAATGGCCTAAAGACTGGGCTGACCTTCCTGCGCTCGGTCACAGCGGCGGGGCCGTCCCGGATTCTCACCGGAGTTCCCTGTTCGTCGGCCCCCAAAGCAAAAGGGGCCGACCACCAACGCACGATCCAAAGCGTGAAGTCTAGCAGAATGCCGGCGAGTTGTCAACTCAATCGAGGAATCCGACCAGTTCCTGGCTGCGGGCGGGCTGCTGGAGCTTGCGGACCGCCTTGGCCTCGATCTGGCGGATCCGCTCGCGGGTGACCTTGAAAATGTGCCCGACCTCCTCCAAGGTATAGCTGTAGCCGTCGCCCAGGCCGTAGCGGAGCTTGATGATCTCCCGCTCGCGGTAGCTCAGCGTCTTCAGCACCTTGTTGATCCGCAGCCGGAGCATGCCCTGCGCGGCGCCGACCGAAGGGGCTCGGGCGGCGCCGTCGGGCAGCAGGTCGCCGAAGTGGCTGTCCTCGCTGTTGCCCACCGGACGATCGAGGCTGATCGGGTAGCGGCTCATGGCCAGCACCCGCCGCGTCTCGTCCATACAGGTCTGGCTGGCGCGGGCGGTCTCTTCGATGGTCGGCTCGCGGCCCAGTTTCTGCAGCAGTTTCCGCGAGACGTTCCGCACCCGCGACATGGTCTCGACCATGTGCACCGGGATGCGGATGGTGCGGCTCTGGTCGGCCACGGCGCGGGTAATGGCCTGGCGAATCCACCAGGTGGCGTAAGTGCAGAACTTGAACCCGCGGCGATACTCGAACTTGTCCACCGCCCGCATCAACCCCGCGTTCCCCTCCTGGATCAGGTCCAGGAAGCTCAGCCCCCGGTTGCGATACTTCTTGGCGATGGAGACCACCAGCCGGAGGTTCCCTTCGGACAGTCCTCGCTTGGCGTGCTGGTACTGGGAGTAGATCTGCTTGAGATAGGCCACCCGGTGGCGGAGGCTGGTGGGGGTCTCCTGGGTGGCGCGGAGAATGTTGCGGTACTCCACCAACCAGGGCTCACGCCCTCGGACACGCCCGCCCGTCTTGCGGTGCTCGGCGATGCGGAGCTTCAGCTCGTCCACCCGGCGGCTGAACTCCTCCAGGGTCTTGATCATGGGCTCGATCCGCTGGGTCCGCAATCCCAACTCTTCAACCAGGTGGACCGTCCGCCGGCGGCGCCTTCCCAGACGCCTCCAGGCCGCCCGCCGCTCAGCCGGCCGGCGCGATATACTGGTGGCGATGCGGTAATCGCGCTGATTGCGTTTCAGCAGGGTCTCCAGCGTGTCCAGGTTGTGCGGCAATCGGCCGAGAATCTGGTACTTCTGCAACTCGTCAGTTACCGAAACCTGCACGGTGCGGTCAAACGGCAAGTCGCCGTCGCGGACGCGGCGGAGCACCTTGAACGCCGTCTGCATCACATAGTCGCATTCCAGCACCTTGCGACGAAACTTTGCCCGCGTAATCTCGATCTGCTTCGCCAGCGCAACCTCCTCTTGGCGAGTCAGCAGCGGGATCTCACCCATTTGGGTCAGGTACATGCGGACCGGATCGTCGGACCACGACTCGTCCTCGCCGATGGCGCTGAGCACGTCCTCGGCGTCCACCTCCGCTTCCGGCTGAACGTCGGCATCAACTTCTTCGTCAACCGGGTCCGACAAGTCGTCGTCGGCGTCCAGCGGGTCTGCCGATTTCTCGGCCAACTCGATGGACTCCTCCGGGTCGGGGGTCGATTCGTCGTCCAAATCGTCCAACAGCGCGTCGTACAACTCGATACTCCTCAACTCAATCCGATGTGCTCCGAAACGACCGGCAACGGATTTCCCTAACTAGCAATTATCCCACAAGCGATTCACGAAAGCCACGAAATTCTACCACGGATTTTCCTCGCCGCGGGCACTCAGCCTCATTTGGCAAGGGATTCCAACTGGGGCAACCGTGCACCCACATTTCCGAGGTAAACCCGCGTCTCCACGCGACTCCATGAAGCGGTCGCCAGACGAGACTGCCGTTTCACATGCGGTCGTCATGGAGTCGCACCAACGGGGTATAGAATGCCACGCGGAACTACGATCTGGCACGCCAGCAAGTCTCAATCAGCTCCGTGGCCACTGGGCGGCGACGTCCCCGCGCCCAGCGAGAAGGCAAGCCCACCGCACTCTGTCGATGGCAGAACTGGGGATACGAAGGCGACGATCGGGACACCACGGCAACTAATTCTACCCGCTGAGTCCCGCCGGTCCAGGGGCCGGTCGTGGAATTGGCCGGAATCCTCTCAACTCCCGCCCGGAGCTTAGAGAAACAAGTTAGTATAGAGAATCTGCGAAGTGTGGATAGAATGAATTGGGCCAACTGCCATTGACGACCGCGAGGCACCGCCAAGATGTCCCCCGGAGTGGTCCGCCAGAGTATATTTGACGGGTGGCAGGGGCGGCCTTCCTGCCCCTGATCCGGCAGTTGGGGACAGTCCGCCACTGCCACCCAACATGGCAGACTGACTTTGGCGGACCACCGGCAGACGGCCCAACTCGCCAGGGGCCAGCTCTGGGAGTAGACTGCACTAAATGGACTTGCACGATCCTGGGAGGAACAAGGGGGACAGGTCCAGTTTGTGCGAAGCACCCTTCGGGCCGTTCCGGCAAATTGGACCTGTCCCCTTTTTCCTCCCGCGCCCCAGGAGCAACATTGTGGCCACCCGTTACCTCCTGCCCTGCCCGTGTGGCCGGAAGGTCCCGATCGAGCCGCGCCAGGCCGGGGAATTGGTCAGGTGCAGTTGCGGTGCGTCGTTGGAGGCACCGAGGATGCTGGAGATGGCGGACCTGGAGCGGGCTGAGCCCGAAGCCGCCGCGCAGCGATCTTCCGGGCCCTGGGGCGTCCGCCACAGTCTGGCAGTGGTGGGAGCGGCGATTCTCGTGGGGGCGGTGGGTCTGGTGATCTTCCTCTTGACCGCCCAGCCCCCGCCGCCGGACGCCGACAGGGCCCAGATGAGTCCCCAAGAGATCCGCCGGAAAGCGGAGTCCCTGACGCCGCTGGAGAGCCGACGGGTCTGGCAGCACTTCCGGATCACCGGCCCCGACGGCCGCACGCCGATGGAGGAACCGATGTACGAGGACATGCTCGCCCGCTACCAGGAGCGGCTGCTGCGATGGTACTTGTCGATAGGCGTGGCGGTGGTTGTCGCGCTGGTGGGGCTGGGCCTGATCGTGGTTCCGCTGTCGATGAAATCGCACCGCTTTGGCGGACCACTACTCCCGCAGCACGTAGAGGGAGTTGCACAGTTCCGGGAGTGACTCGTTTAGCGGGGATTATTCATCGGACCGTGGTCGAGTCGGTTATCGGGTGCCACGGCTGTATCAGCCGTGCTCCAGACTCACACATATACCCACGGTAACACGGCCGACACGGCCGTGGCACACCCTTGAATAATCCGCGTTTAGCCGCCGCGGCTACGAGGCGGCACGGGTCTCCACGGAATCACGCAAGGTGCCGAGCACGGGGCGATGCCCTTGTCTTTCCCGGCGGCAGCGTGTACGGTTGAAACTGTTTGGTTTCGAGGTGCTTCGCCTGGAAACCGTCTCTAGCAGGAGGCATTCCCCCTCACTTGCACAGGAAAGCCGACGATGAAAGCCGCCTACATCGAACAGACCGGCCCGCCGGAGAACATTATCTACGGAAATCTGCCCGCGCCGGAACCTTCGGCTACCCAGGTGCTGGTCAAGGTGGCCGCCGTGGCCGTCAACCCGGTCGATACGTACATCCGTTCGGGGACGTTCGCACTGGACCTACCCCGGCCGTTTATCGTCGGCTGCGATCTGGCCGGCGTGATCGAGGCGGTGGGTGCGGAGGTGACGCGGTTTGCGGTGGGTGATCGGGTCTGGGGGAGCAACCAGGGATTGCTCGGCCGGCAGGGCACGTTCGCCCAATACGCCGCGGTGGACGAGTGCTGGCTTTACCATACGCCCGAGGAAGTCGACGACCAGCAGGCCGCGGCCGTGGCCCTGGTGGGCATCACGGCCCACCTGGGCACCTTCCGCGATGCCGGGCTGAAGACGGGGGAGACCCTCTTCGTCAACGGCGGCTCCGGCGGCGTGGGCTCTTGCGTGATCCAGATGGCCAAGGCCATCGGCGCCCGCGTGATCACCACCGCCGGCAGCAAACAGAGGGTCGATGCCTGCCGCCAGCTCGGCGCCGACGTGGCGGTCAACTACAAGACCGACGACGTGGACGCGGCCATCCGCCGATTCGCCCCCGCGGGCGTCGACGTCTGGTTCGAGACGTTGCGCGAGCACGATCTCAGGCGGGTGGTGGATCACCTGGCCCTGCGGGGGCGGCTGGTCCTGATGGCGGGCCGCGATTCGTCCCCTCCCTTTCCCGTCGGACCGTTCTACGTCAAAGACTGTAAGGCCTACGGCTTCGCCATGTTCAACGCCTCGGCCGAGGAGCAGCGCAAGTGCGCCGCGGAGATCAACCGCTGGTTGGCCAAGGGCAAGCTGCGGCCCAGGGTCGACCGCGTGATGCCGCTCGGCGAGACCGCCGCCGCCCACCGCTTGCAGGAGGAGAATACCCTGCACAACGCCGGCACACTGGCCGGGAAGATCGTACTCGTGCCGTGAGCCGAGCCGACGGGAGCGTCGAAAGATGAAGCTGAGCACGGTGTCTGATGACGGCCAGGTGCTGCGTGTGCAGGCCAGCGGGCGGATCACCCACGACGTCCTCTCGCCGTCTGTGGACGAGCTGGGCAACCTGCTGGGTGCCGGCGGTTATGCCCGCCGCGTGGTCCTCAGCCTGGCGGACGTGGACTTCATCGACACCAGCGGCGTCAGTTGGCTCTTGGCCCGGCATAAGCGGTTCCGCGAGGCCAGCGGGAAGCTGGTGATTCACTCGGTGATGCCGATGGTGCTAGGGGTGCTCAAGGTGCTCCGCCTGCATGCGGTCTTGCTCCTGGCCGACAACGAATCCGCCGCGCTGGCCTTGGTCCAGGGAGGTCCCTGATGGGCGACGATCGCAACCAAGGCCCGTTGCAAGGGATCCGTTTTGACGAGGAGGGGCTGGGGCAGGCCGTGGCGCGGGTGATCGTGTGTGCCCTCGACATGCCCGCCAGCGATCTGCTGCTCACCTGGAACGAAGGAGACGTGGCCGTCTCGGTCCGCCATTTGGGGATACCCAAGCGGTTGGCCACGGTCTCCCAGGAAGAAGGCCGCCGCGTGGTCAGCCACATCAAGGCGATGGCCGGGATGGACATCGCGCAGAAACTGCGGCCCTTGGACGGACGGATGGTCCTGCGGCTGGACGACGGCAGGACGGCCGACCTCCGCGTCAACACCATCCCCACCATGTACGGCGAAGACATGGCCGTGCGGCTCTTGCAGCGCGACTTCGATCTGCGGGCAGTCGATCAGTTGGGCCTGCACCGCCGAGACCTGGGATTGGTGAAGAGTCTCTTGAGCAGCCCCGGCGGGCTGATCCTGGTCACCGGCCCTACCGGGTCCGGCAAGACCACCACCTTGTACGCCTGCCTGCACTATCTGAACGACGGGACCCGCAAGATCAACACCATCGAGGACCCCATCGAGTACGCCCTGGAAGGGGTCCACCAGTCGTCGATCAACCCCAAGATCAAGCTCGACTTTCCCGAGCTGCTCCGCAGCGTCCTGCGGCAGGCGCCCGACGTGATCATGGTGGGCGAGATCCGCGATCCGGTGACTGCGGAGACGGCCGTGCGGGCGGCCAACAGCGGCCACCTGGTGCTGGCCACCTTGCACGCCCCGACTGCCGCCGGGGCCGTCGACAGCATGCTCTCGCTGGACGTGCACCCCCATTTCCTGGCCAGTTGCCTGTTGGGGGCGCTCACCCAACGGCTGGCCCGCACGCTCTGCGAGCACTGCAAGACCTCCTACGACATCAGCGAATCGCCGCACACCTTCGACGATGTCAGGCCCTGGCTTCAGCCGGGCCAAGGGGAGCGGCTCTGCTCCGCGCCCGGCTGCCCCCACTGCAACCAGGAAGGCTACACCGGACGCACCGGCGTGTTCGAGGTGCTCAGGGCGACCAAGGAGATTCGCCGCCTGATTGCCGACCGGCGGACCGTACGGGAGATCCGCGACAAGGCCGTCGAGCAGGGCATGCTCGACATGCGGCGATCGGCGCTGCTGAAAGTGGCCGAGGGGATCACCAGCACCGAGGAGGTCATCCGCGTGATCCCCACCGAGCACCTCATGCCGGACGAGTAAGCGGCGGCACGCCGGGGTGGCACGGGCATCTTGCGCGTGCCCTGCCTGCCGCACTGGCGACACGCCAGTGGCAACCGTACGTCAGCACAGTGGCACCGGCGTCTCGCCGGTGTGATGGAACTCGTGGCAGCGCTTTCCCTTGTGTCACACCGGCGAGACGCCGGTGCCACTTGATCCTCCTGCAAACGCCACCCAATGAACGGTATGGGGCAAGGCCGGCCGCTAAACATCCCCCTTCTCCCTTCCCTCTTCTCCCTTCCCCCTTCCCCCTTCCGCCTTCCCCCTTAGTCGAGCCAATCCTTGTTCTTCAATCGCTCCGGCGTATAGTGCTCGGTGACGTAGCTGATGTCCTTGCTGATCAGGGCTTCGACCTCAAGCTTGAAGCCGTTGTCCAGCAGTCTCTTGATTTCTTTCTGCCAGGGCTTTTTGTGGGCGAACCAGGGGTAGCTGGCGATCTGCTTGGCGCGGCGGCGGTCGGTGTCGTTCAGGTCGATCTTCACGCTGTCCGCGAGCCCGCAGCGCTCGAAGTCGATGCTGCGTATTCCCAGGAACCTGGCCTCGGGGATGGCCATCCGCATCGATTCGAAGGCCAGGCTGATCGAGCCTTGCTTGATCACGCTATAGATGTAATAGCCCCAGGGGTCGTTGTCCAACAGGCAATAAATGGGGAGCCGCAGTTCGTTGTGCAGCCGGTAGAGCAGCCGCCGCACGCCGCGGGAGGGCTGGCCGCCGCCGTGCGTGAGAATGCAGTTGTGCTTGCGCCAGAATTTGTCTTCGTTGAAGCGCTGCCAGACGGTTCCCTTTTCCACGTGCAGCACGAACTTGGCGCCGCACTCTTTGAACTGCATCACGTTCGGCTCCACGATCGACGGAATCGCGTAGCCGCCTGATCCCATGCGGCTACAGTCGATCTCATCGCCGCTGTCGATCAGCACGACGTTGCCCACCAGCGCACCCTTGGAATCGGCGAACAGGTGCATTTCTTCCCGGAGGCTGTCGAGCATCACTTCGACGTCTTCGATAATGGGATCGCAGTCGGACTGGGTGTCGAAGGTGTGTTCATTGCTGCCCTGGATCTTGCCCCTGAGCATATAAAAGAGGCCCCGAATGCTGTTGGTCTTGCCGTGTCGGACGAGGTCGCCCACGCCGCGTGAGACCAGCATCGTTTGCATGAAGGCCTTCGCCTGGGAGAGATGGAAGAGCTCTCGCCGATTCGTCTTGCCGCCCATCTCGATGATCCGCTTGGCCTTGTTGAAGCGGACGTTGGAAAGTGCCCGCGCGGGGATGTCCACGTGCGGAGCGTGTTTCTGCTCCGCCGCCTTGACCACGCGGCCGGCGAGGTCTCTGACGGAGGTGAGCGTCCGTTTGTCGCGGGGAGTCAGTTCGACGCTTGTGGGTGCCGCCGGGCTGCTCTCGGCCGCGGCCTGGTCCCGACGTGACTTCGTCTTTGCCATGATCGTGTGTTGCTGGTGCTTGTCGGAGGCGACTCCAGTCGCCGATTGCCGGCAAGGCAGCAGCCCATCGGCGACTGGAGTCGCCTCCTACAGGAACTGGTGATCAACTTGTTCTGATGCGGGCCTTCAGAAGAGCCTCTGCTGCTCCTCGCCTTGCGGCGGTGGGCGAGGGGTACCAGCCTCGATAGCTTCCGGCGGAGCGAGGATCAGCACGTTCTCGCCGAAGTCGGGTGGGTCGTCTTCGACGAATCGGCCTAGTTCGTCGATCTCCTTGTCAGCTTCGAGAGTTCGTCGTCTGGCCACTTCGATCAACTGGTTGTACAGCCGGTCGCGGTCCACGCGGCTAATCGCGCTGACGGCGGTGGCCACCTCGCCCAGGTAGCGGAGAAAGGCGTTGCGGCGCTCGCCTTCGTGTTTGACTCTGCCTCGACGGCGGAGGTACATGCCCAGCTTGCGGCCCACCGCTTGCAGGGCCAGGCGGAGTTCCTTCTGGATCTCGGGATAAGAGGCGATGGCCTCCTTCGACTCGCTGGTGAACGGCACCCAGACGCTGCCGATGTGGACCATCACGGTCACCGGACCCCGCGGCAGTTGCCCACGCGATTGGCTCAGCCCGTAGGGCCGCCAGTTGGTGGCCATCACGGTCTGGGTGATCGCGCAGCCGCCGGCCTGGAACTGCAGCGGCACGCGGTTGGCGTAGCGCAAGAGGGTCATCGACTGCCCGTCGTGGAGGTTCACGTTCCGCATGGCGTCGTGCAGGCGGTCGACGTGGGCCCTTTTGAGCTTGCCGGGGGAGATGCGGGTCTTCAGCCCGGCCTCCTGGAGGATCTTGTCCGCCGCGTCGGGCCCCAGGCCGTCGAAGGTCGTGCAGAGGAATTGCCGCAGCGTGCGGGCGTCGCTCTCGCCCAACAGTTGCAGCAGCGCCTCGCGCGAGACCTGGTGGGCCGTCGAACCGCCGCCGTAGGCCAGGCCGACCTCGATCTGGAAGGGGTTGCCGCGGTAGACGGCCGGGGGCCGGGTGGCCGCCGCGTAGAACTCGCCCGGTACCACCTGGTGCAGCCCCTTCAGGATCAACTCCTCGCCGATCGGCGAGATGCAATCGGTTGCCGGGGCCTTGATCTTCGTCTGCTGGATCGCCTGGTAGAGCAGGTCGGCCTCGTGGCGGCCGATCCGGGTGGTGTTCGCGCGGGTACTGATGCCGGCGTTTTCACAGATCCGCCGCGCCACGGCAGGGCTGACGCGCGAGAAGGACTTGGTCAAGAACTGCACGACCGTCGGCGCCTTGGTGTTCTTGAGCATCCCCACCAGCATCCCCAGCTCCACCCCGTAGGGATGCGGCTTGATCTCTTTGGGCTCGGCGGGCAAGGTGTCGGCCACCCTGGGATAGTCTTTCCGGCTGCCGTCCGGGTCCTCATAGTGGATCGCCACGTGCGGATTGGCCAGCGCCGTCTGGGCGAGGTAGTCGTCGACGCTGCCGCGTCCGCGTTGGTAGCGGGCTTCCAGCTCGATGGTCACCCGCGTGCCGTGGTCCGCCTCGATCCACTCGATGCCCTGTTCTTCGATCGTCTCGCGACCGCGCTCGCCGGGGGGGATCTCCATGCCTTCGCCGCGACCGTTGACGATCTCGGGCCGGTTGCGCTTGGTGTCGATCTGGATCTCGTAGTAGTGTGCCGGCGTCCGCTGGGAGACCTTCGACGTGATCTTCACCGGCTTGCCGGTGGTCAGCAGCCCGTACATCCCCGCCGCGCTGATGCCGATCCCCTGCTGTCCGCGGCTCATCCGCAGCCGGTGGAACTTCGAGCCGTACAAGAGCTTGCCGAAGATCAAGGGGATCTGCTTTTTGAGGATGCCCGGGCCGTTGTCCTGCACGCCGACCTTGAAGCGGTTGGAATCCTGACCGTTGCGCTGGATGTGGACCCAGACCTCCGGCAGGATGCCCGCCTCCTCGCAGGCGTCCAGGGCGTTGTCCACGGCCTCTTTGACGGTCGTCAGCAGGGCCTTCCGCGGATTGTCGAATCCCAGCAGGTGGCGATTCTTGGCGAAGAACTCGCTGACGGAGATGTCCCGCTGGGCGGCGGCCATCGACTGGGCGGTTGCCCGACGCCGGCGGGCGGGGGCACCGTTCGGGCCGCCGGCCGGTGGCTGGGTGTCCAGCGGTGCTTCTTGGGCCGCGGCGGATCTTGTCTCAGAAGACTTGGTTGTCGCCAATCATGTGGCTCCCTGGTGGACTCCGCCTCCCGCCATCCGGGTGGCCGGGGTCGACGGGCACCCGGGGGCGTGACAAACCCGACCCGGGGTACAGCGGCCGACAGGGCGGATCACCGGGTTCGGATTGCGAGGATTATAACGATTATGCCGGGCCCGCTCTACCCGGCTTTCCCCCGTTTTTCCGCATCTTCGGACTCTCCGCCCCATCCGGCAAATAAAGATTCACCCGCAACACCGTCACGCGCCGAGATTCTTATTGAGCACTGCGAAGACACCGTCCTTACCGAGCACGAGGAGCCGGACCATGATCGGCAGATTCTCGTCCGTGGCGATTGCCTTGGCCACCCTGGTGGCGGCCGGGAGCCTCGACCCCGATGCTACACGCCAGGTCCAGGCCGCCAACCACTACAGCACGGAACCCGAGCTTTTCCACAACTACTACGTTCCGCCGGGCAATTACGGTGGCGTCCCGGCTCAGCTCTATCTCTCGCCGGTTCCCACGCCGCCGGTGGTCGGGCACACCTACGTGACGTATCAACCCTTGCTGCCGCACGAGTTCCTCTATCCGCACTGCCGCAAGTATTGGCGCTACAACAGCTCTAACGGCGGCTGGACCCGAACGGTAGCGGTCTGGCAGCGAAGCTACTTCCCTCTCGACGACTTGTTGCCTTGCCCTTGGTAAGAGGAATCGCCAGAGATGAAACGTCCACTACTGATAGGCGCGGCCGTGTTGGTGCTGGCCGGGCTGGCCGCAGCCGATTCGGCCCAGGGCGTGGAGTACACCATCCATTGCCGGGGTGGCGAAGGATGGCCCTGGAGCGGCGGCTACTATTACACCGCCTGGGGGGTGCCCGTCGCCCTGGTCGTGCCGCCCAACGCCGAGGGCTACATGAGCTGGGGTTGGGGCGTGGGCAACACCCGCGTCACGCCGATCTGTGCCCAGTTCCACCGCAACTGGCCGGGGCCGGCCAGCTACGATCCCAGGGTCTTCAGGCCGACTCCCCGTTGGCCCAGCGATACCGACCAATTCGGCGTCTACTACGTTCGCGGCCCCTGGTGACAGGGGCCGATGATCGGGCCCATCGCCCGCTCCTTTGCCAACCAGGGTGGCCCGACCAGCCGAGCCACCCTGGTTCTGTCTTGTCACCTCGACGTGCCGGGCAAAGTCTGACGCTTGCGTTGGCTTTGCTGGCAGAGGAAGCTCTGCCAGCCACCTGCGCCGCGTACATGCGCGGGGACCGGATCACTTTGACGGCACAAACCCTTCCTTCTCCGGCCGGGTGATCGCCTCGGCGGGCCTGCCAAGTTCCTGCACCGAGGCAACTTAGCGACGCACTCCCGCTCTCCTCCGCGCCCCCGGCACGCTAGTTGCATCTTATCGGAGACTGAAGGAGGCTCAGGCGATGGCAATCACCTTGCTGGAACTGATAGCGGGACTCATGCCCCTGTTGTTGCTGGTTGTGGTCGTGACTGTGCGCCCGTGAACCGCTGGTGACGGGTGCCATGCTTGCCAAGCGAGCGGAGCGAGACGGCAAGCATACCCACCACAAGCGCGGGCATGGCACCCGACAAAACCGGCTGCTCAGGCAAGGAGACGCTACTCCTGGCAGCGTCGAAGCAGTTCTTCAAACTGTGACTTCAGCTCCGGCCCGCCCAGTTCGGGATGCAACAGCCGTAGGAGGGTGATGATCTTCGCCGCCTGGCTCTTGTTGCCCAGTTCGAAGTGCAGCCGGGCGACCCAATACTTGGCCAGGAACCAGCGGGGGCTTTGCGGCGGGGACTTTTCTTCCAGCTCGCGCCATTTCTCCAGGGCCGACTGGATGGACTTTTTCCGGGCCTCCGCGGTTGCCGCACGGTCCACACGGGTCAACAACAGTCGGGCGTAGGCCTCCTGGATCGCGCCGTCGCGGGGATAGGCCGCCGCCAGCGCCTCGTACTGCCGAAGGGCCTCCTCGGTCCGGCCCGCGTCGGCCAGCGCCTGGGCGCGGACCCTCTGGAGGGTCTGCCTTTCCGTCCCGCTCAACGCCTTGGGGTCGGCCGGCAGCAGTTTGATCGCGCTGAGCTGCAACTGGGCCAGTTCGCCGCGGACTTCCGGCCGGGCGGTTGCCGCCACCCGCTCCAGGCCCTCCAGCAGGCTGAGTAACTGCTGGGGTGAACCGGCCGAGATCTCCGCCAGCAGTTGCCCGGACTCGCGGCTGCGACCTTGCCCGGCCAGCGAAACGACCAGTAAGACCCGGGCGGCCGATTTCCACTGGGGCGGGGCGTCGCCGGCGGTTTGCAGCGCGGTCGAGAGGATGCGCTGCGTGCGGTCGTAGCCTGCCGCGGTGTGGTCCAGCCGCAGCCGCGCCGCCGCCAGGACTGCAAATTGCTGAAGCGGACTCCAGCGTTCCGGCAGCCGCCCCTGGGGTCCGACGACCAACGACTCGAACCAGTCGGCGGCCTTGCCGGCGAGCTCCTCGCTCGGCTGGCCGGCCGCCTTCCGCTCGGCCAGCCACGCCCCGTAGCATCGCTCCACTGCCTCGGCCGCCTGGAGGTAATCCGCATCGCCGGCAGAGATCGCCTGGTAGGCCCGGATCGCGCCCTGCCAGTCGTGCTTTTGTTCGCGCAATCGCCCCCACTGCCGCCAGGCCTGATCGGCGCTAGGCCCGGTCGGCCAGGTTCGCAAGTGCTCCTGCAACAGCGCGGCGTACTGATCGAGAGCGGAAAAGGGGACAGGCGCATTTTGTGCGGAGCACCCGTCGGGCCTTTCAGGCAAAATGCGCCTGTCCCCTTTTCCCCCTTTTCCGCTTGCTTTGGCGAGCTGGGCGGCATGGTAGATTGCCAGCAGGTGCGCCTCGGGGGCCTGGGGGTTCTCGGGCATGGCCATGGCCAACCGGCGATACCGCTCCAGTGCCTCGGCGTGCCGCCCGCGCTGGTGCTCGATGGTGGCGGCGATGTAGCCCAGATCGAACGCCCGCGCGGAGTCGCCTTGTTTGGCCGCCCGGGCTTGGGCGCGATCGTAGCCGGCCAGCGCCTCGGTGAATTGTCCGCTGCGGAACGAGCTTTCGGCGGCGCGGACCAAGAGGCCCAAGTCGCCGCCGCCGGGCGAGGCCCGGACGTAGTTGGCCAGCAACATGCCGGCCCGGCGGGTCCAGTACGGCCCGTGCCATTGCTCGATCTGCTCGACCATCTCGGTCGCCTTGGCCTGCCACTCGGCGGCCTTGGCATTGTCCTGCGCGTCGCCGGCCGCGCGGCCTGCGGCCAAGTAGGTCTCCAGCCAGGCATAGTCCAGCTCCGGCGAGGTGGTCTCGTCGATCTGGCGTCCTTGGGAAAGCACGGAGATCGCCTCGGCCAACTGCTCGGTGGCCAGCGCCAGGCGGATCCGCTCGGCCCGGGCCCGCAGCTCCACCGGCGGCGGAGGCTTCAGTGCCAGCAGCGCGTCGAGCTGCCGCCGGGACTGGCCGTAATCGGCCAGCAGCCGGTAACTTTCGATCAGGTCGACGCGACTCTTCCAACTCAGCGGATCGACCGCGTCGAGCGCGGCCAGCCGTAGCAACAGCTTGACGGCCTGGGTCAAGGCATTGGCCCGATCAGGGCTGTCGCTGGCGTAGCACTCTGCCTGGTTGCGAAGTGCCCGGGCGAGCTCGTACTGGATGTTGTTCTGCAGCGAGGCCAGTTGATGGGCGTCGAGCCCGGCCCGCTCGCCTGGGCCGGGAAGACTCTGCTGGCGGAGCCGGCGCTGCACGTCGTCGTCCAGTGCGTTAAGCTCCTCGATGGTGTCGCGCAGGTGGGTTCGGGCCTGGTCGAGCAGATCGCCCGGGTCGGCCGAGAGCTGGGCCTCCTGCCGGGCCAGCTCACCGCGGGCCAGGTGACAGAGGGCCTGCTGCAAGCGGACCAGCGGCAGCCGCGGGTTCTGGGGATTATCTCCGGCAAAACCCTGGGTAACCTGGGAGGCCCGCTGCCAGAGCGGCCCACGCTCCTCGGGTGGCGAGCCGACGGCCCACTCGGCCAGGCAGCGCGAGAGCTCGATCACCAGGTCGGCCCGCTGCGACTCGGGCAGATCACCACGCTTCAGCCGATCGGTGCAATACGTTTCGGCCAGGCGAAATAGTCCCCGCTCGCGCAGCCCGGCCAAGAACCGCTGGTCGCTCGACTCGCCGGCCGCCGCAGCCGACGTGAGCAAGAACGACAGGATCAACCACGCAGGACGGGCAATCATCAATCATCAATCATCAATCATCAATTCCTACGCCCCCGCCGACGCGGCGAACTGGACTCGCTGGAGTCCCACCTCGCGGCAGAGGTCGTACAGGTCGATCACGTCCTCCAGGGGCACGTCGGGTTCGACGTCCAGGATCACCGGCAGGTCGCTCTTGACTTGCTTGACCGCCGCCAGCACGGCGCGGACCTCCGCCAGCCGGCCGTAGTCGCGGTCGTTGATCTGCCACTGGGCCCGCCACCGGCCGTCGACGTTCCGCCAGAGGAGTTCGACGACGATCTCGTCCAGGTCGGCCTGCTCCGGATCGACCTGGACGGCACTGGGGATCGCCCCCGGCAGCGACAGCCGGGTGGGCAGGATCATCTCGGGCGAGCTGAAGCTGGCGGTGCAGATGAAGAAGATCATCAACTGGAAGATCACGTCGATCATCGGCGTCATCGTCGCGTCGATTCGCCCGTGCTGGTCACGATGGTAGGGAGGACGTCGCATGGATAATTCTGAATGCTGAATGCTGAATGACGACTGAATTCTGCCAGAACCGGTGATCGCGTTCTCCACTCCTCATTCAGCATTCAGCATTCAGCATTCAGCATTTCCTTCAGTTCTCCACGACTGCGAAGGTTACTTTCCAGACCCCGGAGCGGGCGCAGGCGACCAGCAGCGGCTCGACCACGCGATAGGGCACCTTGCGGTCGGAGCGGACGCGGACCTCCAACTGGCCACGCACTTCGCGGCGGGCCCGGCGTGCCTCGTAGTCGATCAGTTGCGCCAGCTCCTCTGCGTCCACGAACCGCCCGCCCACCACGATCCGTTTCCCCGCCTGTTGCCCTGGCAGCACGTTGATCACCACGCGGCGGATCTCCTCTTTGTCGGGGGATTGGCCGCTGGCGGCCCGGGGCAGGTCCAGTTTTAGTTGCACCTCCTGCTGGGCCAGGTGGCTGGAGAGCAGGAAGAAGATGATCAACTGGAAGACCACGTCGATCATGGGCGTCATGTTGAAGCCCAGGCCCGCCCGCGAAAAATTACTGGGCACGCGCATCAATGCCCTCCTACCGGCGGCCGGGCACCGACCGAAGGTTGGTCGGGCGGCGAGGGGCCTTTCGACCTGCCCGCGGCGCGGGCGCGTTTCAGCGGGGCGACGACGTGCTGGGCGACGTAGGCCACCTCGGCCACCAGTTGATCGACCCGATTGCGGAACATCGCAAAAGCGGCCAGCGAGGGGATCGCCACCAGCAACCCTTCCACGGTGGTGACCAGTGCCAGGTAGATCCCTCCGGCCAGATCGGCAGCCCGGGCCGCACCCTGGGTCTCGGCCACCTCGCGGAAGGCGATGACCAGGCCCATCACCGTGCCCAACAGGCCCAGCATCGTGGCGATGTTGGCGATCACGGAGAGGTACTCGATCCGCCTGAACAGCCGGGCCGACTGATCGGCGGCGGCGTCTTCCATGGCCTTCTCAATGGCGGACCAGCCGCCCTCGACCTCGGCCAGGCCGGCCTCGATCACAAAGCCCAGGAAGCTCGGGGCCGTCTGGCAACATTGCCGGGCGGGGGCCAGTTTCCCTTCAGAGAGCAACTGGCGGACCTCGTCGCCCAGGCCCGGCGGCATCAGCACCGCGTGGCGGATCGTCATCAGGTGCTCGATCACCAGGGCCACCGCCGCCACCGAGAGCAGGATGATCAGCGCCCCGACCCAGCCGCTGGCCTTCACCATATCCCAGATCCCCGTCCTCTCGGGCGAGTCGGGCTGCGACTGGCCGGCGGCACCTTCCACGGCCGTTTCGCCGGTACGGGCATCCGCCGCCCGGGCCGCGGCACCGTGCCCTAGGTAGGCCAAAGCCAACAGGCACGCTGCAACGTGACAGGAGAGTCTTAGCGCGCGACTTTTCTGCTTCATGCGCGCATGTTTCACATAATCGAGCGTCAAAGCACCGTTTAGCGGGCGGGCTTGCCCGCCGTTTGGCTGCGGCGCGAGGCCGCGTTGGGTGAGTCTACGCAATGTCATCTCCCGGCAAGACGCCGATGCGAGTCGCAAGGCATGTTCCCTCAGTAGTTCCCAGCTCGGATGGTCCGGCTTGGGGTGGCCGGGGTCGAGCGTCAGCGAGCCCCCGGTGATCCAGCGGTCTGGGGGCTCACTTCGTTCGACCCCAGCCACCCGTCGCAAGGCATGTTCTCTCTCTCCATACATGAATGATCCAGGCTATTGGTTCTTGCCGATTTCGTCCAGCCGGCTTTGGGCCTCGGCCGCGGGTCGGGTCTGTTCCGGATAGGTGTGGATCGCCTCTCGATACAGCCGCAGGGCCTCCTGTCCCTGGTTGAGCTTTTCCAGCGCCCGGCCCGCCTCCACCAGCGATTGGGCAGCCAGCAGGCGCTGCTGCGGAGACAAGATCGCCACGCGCAGCAGGGCCAAGGCGGCCTGCTCGGGCTGTTGCCGCTGTGCCCGGGCGGACCCCAGCACGAAGTACGGCCCCGCGGCCAGCGGCCCGGGCATCTGCTCGATCAGCCGGCCCCAGCCGTCGAGCTGTTCGGCGGTGGCCGTGGCGACCTCCGCTCGCCAAGTCTGGGCCAGGGCCAGCCCGGTGATCCGGCGGTCCGTCCCGGCGGCCAGCCGCCTCAGTTGCCTCAGTGCCTCCGGCCGGTCCCGGCCGGCAAGCAGGTGGCTGGCGCCCAACAGTTGCGCGGCAGGCTCCTCTCGGCTGAGCCACTGCCGCGCGGCCAGCTCCAAGTCCACCGGCAGTTGCTGCGGAGTCCAGGCCAGCGGGATGCAATCGAAGTAGGGCGTGTCCGGATCGTCGCGGATCAATAGCAGAAACGCCTCGCCCGCCCGCTGCGGCTGGTCCAACACGTGATAGCAGCCGACGATTCGGGCGACGATCTGCCGCCGCACCCAGCGGCGTGGTTCGCTGTCTACCGCCTTGAGATACAGGCCGAGTGCCCGGTCAAACTGGTTCTTGGCCAGCAGGGCGTCGGCGTCGGTCTGCTGGCGACCGTATGGCGTGTCGATCTGCAGGACCTTTTCGGCCGGAAAGCTCTGCTGCTGCCCGCCGGGGTGCTCCCATTTCAGTTCGCGGCCCGTGTAGTCCAGCACGCGGCCGGTGATCTTGGTCTGCCCGCCCCCGCTGCCGGCGATGTAGGCCGTGTCTTGCGCAGCGGCCGACGTAAGCCAGAAGGCGATGATCAGCGTGATCCCGTAAGCTAGGACGAATTGCCTAAACAGTTTCTGTTGCGGAAGGATCAAGTAGGGTGGGTGCGAGCACCCACGCGATTGTCTTGTCCGGCGTATCGCGTGCGTACAAGCACGCACCCTACGGTGCGCTGAACCCTGAACCCTGAGCCATGAACCCTCCTCTCCGGACGGTGTGTCGGCACCCAGTGGCAACGGCGGGCAAGCCCGCCCGCTAAACGGTGGGCGGCCACCCTGGGGCAGCGGCGGGCAAACCCGCCCGCTAAACGATGCACCGTCGCACCGCGAGATTATTGTGCGTTCGTCCTTCACTGCCGCTGCACTGGGATGGGGTTGGAGATGTCGACGTAGGCGTGCCTGCCGCCGTTCTCTCGGGCGAGCCTGACCAGAAAGCTATTCGGATCGGCTTGGGGACCGAAGCCGAATTCGATGGCGTTGATCGTGATCCCCTCCGCCCGGCGCTTGATCTTGGCCAATTGGCCGGGCCAGAGTTTCGGTTCGTCGGCGTCGGTGAGGAGAAAGATCACGTCGGGCCGCAAGTTGATGGCCAGCATCAGCGCCTGTTCGTGGTCGGTGCCGTCGTCGGCCACAATCGAGCCGATGAACTTCGCCGCCAGGCTCCTGTTCCGCTGGGTGGCGAAGAAGAGCTGATTGGGTTCCCCCGAGGGGCTGAATCGCATGACCTGGCTGTTATAGAAGATGATCTGGAACTGGTGGGTGTCTGCGAGGCTCTCAAGGCTGGCGATCAGCTCGGCCTTGGCGGCTTGCAGTGGCCTGCCCTCCATACTCCCGGAACGGTCGAAGACATAGGCGAACTTGTAGCCCTCTCCCTCGACGCCGAAGACTCGGGTTCGGCCGGTACGCCCGCCCGGATGGCCGCTCCGCCGAGGGCCACTGTCGGCGCCGATGGCCGTGCCCACGGCCCCCCCGCCCAGCGCCCCGGGGCCGATGACCTTCAGACTCGACGGCAGTCGAGTGCTGGGGTCGGCCGGCGGCTGGTTGCTGAGCAGTTCGTCGACGCCGCCGGCTTCGGACGCGGCGGTCGCTGCGGCCGCGGCCGGCTCGGTCCCCCCGCCGTCCCCGCTCTCGTAGTATTGGTCGTCTCCCTCCTGATGCTTTAAGACGATGCCCACGTCGGCGGTCCGCTCGGCCATGGCCCCCCGGCGCGGCGCGGACGAAAGGGGCACCACTACCACCAGCATCAGCCCCAAGAAGTGCAGGACCGCCGAGATCAGCCAGCTCGGCAGCCTAGTCCGCCGCTGTAGCGGCTCTACGCCGCCACCGCCCGGCGGTGGGGGGTATGTGCGAGTGCCATACCCGCCCACCGCGCGGCACCCGGTCGGCCGGCTCGCGGGGGGCTGGGACATGGGCGTGAGGGCTCCGAAAACGCTGTCAGAGAAAGCAGTTACGGCATCTGCCGGAATTCTAGGGCCACCCCGCCGGCGAGTCAACGTGAGTCGGGGTGCGATGCTTGCCGAGCGGGCAACGCGAGACGGCAAGCATGCCCACGACAAGCGTGGGCATAGCATCTAGCCGTCCGGGGGGGTCGCAAAACGTCCCTTCGCCTGGTTTCGGGATACACCTATAATTCAGACGACCCATTGCTGCTACGGAGCCCGAACCTGTGCGGATCATCAAATACCCCCACCCCACCTTGCGCCACAAGTCCAAACCCCTGCGCAGAGTCGACGCCGAACTGAAGAAGACCGTCGCCCAGATGCTCGATCTGATGTACCAGCAGAAGGGCATTGGGTTGGCCGCCAATCAGGTGGATCTGCCCTATCGGCTGTTCGTGATGAACGTCCAAGGCGACCCGGCGGCCAAGGAGTTGGAGTACGTCTTCATCAACCCCGTGATCGTCAAACGCAGCGGCACCGCCGAGGGGGAGGAGGGCTGCCTGAGCTTTCCGGAGATCTTCACCCCGGTCAGGCGCTCGGCCAAGATCGTGCTCTCGGCCTACAACCTGGCGGGAGAGGAACTGAGCTACGAACTGAGCGACCTGCCCGCCCGGGTTGCCCAGCACGAGGCCGACCACCTCGACGGCGTGTTGTTCATCGACCGGCTCAGCCCCACCGCGCGGCTGTCGGTCAAGCAGGCCCTGGCCGATCTGGAGCAGGAGTTCCAGGGGGACCGCCGGCGGGGCCTGATCCCCGACGATCAGCGAATCGCCCATCGACTGGCCGAGCTGGAGGCCTTACGCGCGTAGACCGCGGAGGATGTGCCAGTACGCCCCGCGGGCGCCGGCCGCAATGGCGTCGACCAGGGCCTGGTTCTGGTTGTAGTTGTGATCGCCCGGCGAGTCGGGAGCGGCAGCAGACGATTCATCCTCCGGCGGAAAAAACCGCTCGTCACCGGCAATCAAGTCGCGGACCAGCCGGGCCGGATGCTCCCCCAAAGCCGAGGATACGTAGAAGGTCGGCCGCAGCAGGTCGACCGGACCCTCGCGGGCACCGCTCGGGCAGGGCACCAACCGAAGGTTGGTCCCGAGGCATGGTCGGAGTGGTCGGCGGCGGATGTTGGGGTTGGTCTCGAAGGACCCTTCGGCGGCCACCATCTCGGCCATGGCGGTGCCAGGATAGACCCGCACACCCAATGCCGCGCCTGCACAGTCGGGGTCGATCTGCTTGACGAAACGGATCGTCTCGGCCACGGTCTGGGGCGTTTCGCCCGGCCCTCCCAAGAGCAGATCCAGCATCACGGCCATGCCGCTGCTGCGGCAGAGCTTCACCGCCTGGGCCAGGTCCTCCTGGCGATGCGGCTGGCGGTAGGTGGCCAGCATGGCCGGGTGGGCCGCGTCGCCGGTGAAGTTGATCCCCACGCAGCCGGCGGCGGCCATTCGCCGGGCCAGGTCGGCGTCGAAGGGAGTCACGGCCAGGTAGGCGTACCAGCGCACCCGCCGTGGGAGCTGCCGGCGGACCAGCTCGTCGCAGACCAACCGCGCGTGGTCGGAAGGGACGTTGAATTCGCTGTCGCAGAGGTGCAGCACGTCGACCCCCTGGGCCAGCAAGGCCTGCACCTCGTCGGCCACCTCGGTCGGGCTTCGCAGCCGGGCGGCTGTTCCCTTGGCCAGCGGGTCCGCACAGTAGATGCACTGCCGCGGGCAGCCCCGCTTCGTCTCCACCCCGATCTGCCCGCCCCGGCGAAAGTAGGTTGCGTTGTCCACCGTGTCGCGGCTGGTGGGGATCGACAACTGCCGGGGCCAGGCCGGCGGGTTGCTCCGCAGCATCCCGCGTAACCGTTCACGGGGACTGTCCCAGTTTTCGCGGCGAAGGCTGCGAAAATGGGACTGTCCCCCTCCGGCCGGCCCGTGAGCGGTTGCCCTCCCGCCCTCTCGATAGATCAGTCCTTCGACCTGGTCCCACCGCCGTGGCCCGCGCAACTGGCCAATAAGCGCCACGCACGCCTGTTCCCCGTCGCCCCGGATGCCGAAATCCGCGGCGGTATGCTCGACGATCTCTCGGGCGAAGATGGAGAAGCCGACCCCGCCGAGCACAATGGGGGCGCCGCTGAGCGCACGGACCGTGTCGACGATCTGCTTCAGATCGGGCAGGAACGACGCCCCGCTGGGCCAGAAACAGTCGTCGACGTTGCGCAGCGACGCGCCCACCAGCTCCGGCCGATGATCGGCGAAATACTCGGCCAGCGCGGCGTGGTGATCGTCTGCCAGGCAGAGATCGAGCAGGTCGACCTCGAAGCCGGCGCGGCGTACGGCCTCGGCCAGGTAGTCCAGCCCCACCGGCGCGATCGGCGGTAGCATGCGGTTGGTGTTGATCAGCGTAAGCATCGGCAGTCCATCGTGCCACGCTGCCGAATACCCTGTCAAGGGATCGGCACGTGAAGCCGCTACGTGAACTTGCACGATTCCAGAAGGTAAGTGGCACCGGCGTCTCGCCGGTGGAGGACAAGGGCGAGCACATCGTGGCCGGAAAACACCGGCGAGACGCCGGTGCCACTGCTTAGTCTGCGCATTGGTGAATCCCCGGAATCAGGCAAGGTCATATAGTATTTCCCCTTCTTCTTGACGGCATCATTCGGCTCGACGTAGAATCTGCTCGTGCCCGTCCACTTCCCTTCATCATCCGTGGAGACCGGTCATGACGCACACACGACGAGGCGAATCCCACCAGCTTAGCCGGCGCGAGCTGCTGGCCTACTCGGCCGCCTTCGGCAGCACGTTCATGGCGGCCCAGGGCCTGGCCGCCGACCCACAAGTGGGTGCCCCGCCGGCCCAGCCACAGCCGGCGCC
>Ga0315291_10000921_pt1 | contig 39378 bp, 30 predicted proteins | sample YL17G12_20_MG_FD_203070 | JGI IMG/M metagenome (GOLD analysis project Ga0315291, IMG submission 203070) | Sediment microbial communities from Yellowstone Lake, YNP, Wyoming, USA - YL17G12_20 | ecosystem: Environmental > Aquatic > Freshwater > Lake > Sediment | place: USA: Wyoming | collected...
AATTTGCCATTGGCATAATGTCCAGACGGGAATCTGGATTCCCGCCTTCGCGGGAATGACATATTGACCGTTCCCAAACATACATATTGATGATGTAAAGCGCATTTAATTTTTATGATCCGTATAATTTCCTGTTCTGGTGTACTGGTTCAGCAGCTTTGTGGCTCTTTGAAAAGGAGATACATTGGAGTTTACCCGCCGTGTGTGTTGTGGGCCAATGGTGAAATCCTCGCCCAGCACGATGGACCGCACACGGATGCTATGGTGTGGAGTTGCACGCTTTCGCAGCAGCTTTTACGCAATCGGGCAGCTTTTCCTGCGGATAGTGTTTCTGCATTGCAGCCGCGACCAGGCCGATGAACATCGGCTGCGGCCGCAGCGGCCGGGAAGTCAGACAGGGATGCGCCTGAGTGCCCATAAAGAATGGATGTGACGGCAGTTCGAGTATCTGCATAATCGGCTGACCCGGAGCTTTTCCTGAAAATACCAAGCCGGCCTTCTGTAATTGTTCCACGTAGTGCGGGTCAACCTCGTAGCGATGCCTGAATCGCATCCTGACCGTTTTTGACTTGCCAAAAATCTTCCACGCAATGGTCTGCGATTTCAATTCTATATCGTGACCGCCAAGGCGCATACTCCCGCCCAGGCCCTCTATCTGGTTTTGCTCGGGCAGGATATTGATGACAGGCTCAGAACAATTCGGGTCAGTCTCGGCGCTGTTGGCTTTTGTCAGGCCGCAGACGCTGCGGGCGAATTCAATGACAGCCATTTGAAAGCCGAAACACAGCCCCAGAAAGGGGAGTTTGTTTTCTCTGGCAAACTTTATACAGGCGATTTTTCCTTCTGTGCCTCTGGTGCCGAAGCCGCCGGGGACAATGATGCCGTCAACGTCCTTTAGATTTTCAGATGCGTTTTGGTCTGTGATATTGGTTGTTTCTATCCATTTGATTTTGACGTTGCAGCCGAGTGCGATGCCGGCGTGTTCGAGTGCGTTGATAATCGAAGCGTAGCTGTCGCGCACGGAGGTGTATTTGCCCGTGATGCCAATGGTTACTTCGCGGGCGGTCGAGCCGATTCTGTCCGTGAAGTCGCACCACTGCGCCCAGGCCTTGCGCTCCTGACGCAGGTCGATTCTATGTTCGATTTTCAAGAGCCTTGCGACCTCGAAATCCAAACCCGCTTCTCGCAGCATCGCCGGTATCATATAGATACTGGCCGAATCGGGTACGCTTATGACCCGTTCAAAAGGGACATTGCTATAGATGCTGATTTTCTGGCGGACCTTTTCGGTGACGGGATTGGCGGCCCTGCAGGCGATAATGTCCGGCTGAGTGCCGCACTCCATAAGCTGCTTGATGCCTAATTGTGCGGCCTTCGATTTCTGCTCGCCGAGCGTTTTCGGCTCCAGTATATATGTCAGGGCCACGAAGCAACTGCTGTTTGGGCCTTCTTCGTAGGCCAGCTCGCGCATCGCCTCGATGTAGTAGGCGTTTTCCAGGTCGCCGACCGTGCCGCCAATCTCGACGAAGATTATGTCGGCGTCGGTGTCTGCTGCCAACTGGCGCAGTTTCAATTTGACCTCGCCGGTAACGTGCGGAATCATCTGGACGTCTCTGCCTAAGTAATCGCCGTGGCGTTCCTTGTGCAGGACCGAGCTGAATATCTGCCCGCTTGTAACAAAATTTGCCCTGCTTAAATCCTGGTTTAGCATCCTCTCATAAGTGCCCAGGTCCATATCGCATTCCATACCGTCATCGAGCACAAAGACCTCGCCGTGGCGAAAAGGATTTAGCGTGCCGGAATCGACGTTCAGATAACCTTCTAACTTTATTGGAGCGACCTTCAGGCCTTTATCCTGCATAAGCTTGGCAAGGCAGGATGAGAATATCCCTTTGCCTAAGCCGCTCATCACCGTGCCAAGCACGAAGACATATCGGGTCTTTCCTTTTTTATAGCTGGTCGGCACAGGTGAGAAAAATTCACTCTCGGTTGATATGTCACTGACAGATGCTAACAGGTCTTTATCTTTTGACATATTCTTTCCTTATTTTGTTTTGCCACAGAGATTTTCTTATTATTTTAAGCCACAGAGGGCACAGAGAACACAGAGAATTCATCGTAAATATTTTCTCAATAGCATTAGGCAATCTAAGGCGTCAATTCGAGTATCAGTAGGCGCCAAGTAAGTATGTTCATCACGTGTCCTACCACCATGCAGCTTAGCACGCAAACGGTTTATCTCCTCATCTATCATATTAAACGCCGTGCCATAAACTTGGCATTTTGGAGGTATCAACTTCGGTAGCCCAAGGACTTCCGTATTTTCCTGTGCATACCCAAAACCGAGAAAGAATATCTCATCGGCTTGTTTCAGGAGATTTTGCGATTCTGTCAATTCCGGATTCTGCTTTTCTTCGTATATTGTTCTGATATTATTAGATACTCGTTGCAGTAACAATTCATTTGGCTGCGGTTTATAATCAACGTAATCACTTGGGTTCTGCCATTTAAGAGGTGCAATCTGCCCGTAAACGTGTAGGATTTTCAATTGCTTCAAGGACTCGATAATTTTATCTTCCGAAACCTCTGTAAACGAATAGCGTAGAGCTTCATAGAAGAATTGTTCCAGCGACCTGTCATAGTTAAATGTAATAAATAAAAGTTTACCATCAGAGAAATTAGGAAGGGCACTGGGGCCGACTGGTCCTTCAATAAGTCGACTATAAAGATATGAATACCAATCATCGCCTTGAAAAAATGGTAGTGACAAAAATTTACGTGGGTCGTATACTCTTCCCTTATGCTTATCCTCAACTACTTCTTGTGTTAATTTGGCCTCTTCACCAAAATGACTCAACTGCTCGGCTTTAAAAATCTCAAAAGCAATGATGTATTTTCCTATCGGGGCGAGTTTTGGATTATTCGCCATAAACATGTCTATTGATCTGATGCTTGATTTAGCGAAAGCGTCTATAAACTGTCGGATATCTTTTTCGCTGATATTTAGCACAGACTCGTTCTTCTGCAGATACGGAAGGTAACTTTGCCAAAACCCTTGAGGGAGACATATACGCTCACGGAGACGGGCGCCAGAAGGATAACCATACGGGCAACTGGCTCCTGCACCCAAGATAAAAACTGTTTTTTTATCTATCATTCTCCGTGCCTATTTTTATATCTTTTCACAAATTCAGCATACTGCTGTGGCGTATCAATGCCATCGCAGGTGTGTTTGACTTTGCCGACTAATATACCAAAGCCATTTTCAATCGCCCGCAACTGTTCAAGTTTTTCGGTTTTTTCAAGCGGCGTCTGCGGCAACTTTGTAATCTTCAGTAAGAACTCCTTACGATAGGCGTAAATTCCGATATGCCGCAGGTATTGTTTCAAATCTCCGATTCCGGCCTTTTCTCTATCATAAGGGATAGGGGAACGGGAGAAGTAGATGGCCCGACCGATTTTGTGACTTGTGACTCGTGGCTCGTGGTTCGTAACGACAACTTTCACAATGTTCGGGTCAGCGATTTGCTCGGCGTTTTGGAAAGGAGCAGCGAGAGTGGCCATTGGATAATCAGGGTTGTCTATTAACAGCCGGGCGAGGTAGTCGATGTTACCCGGGTCGATTTCCGGCTCATCGGCCTGGATATTAACGATGATGTCAACATCCATATCTGCAACGGCTTCGGCGATTCGGTCGGTGCCGCTTTTGTGTCTCACTGATGTTAAAACACACTCGGCCCCGAAGGATTTTGCGGCATCGACAATCCTCTTGTCGTCCGCTGCAATAATAACCTTGTCGATTAACCTGGCCTGGCCCGCCAAAGACATTGTGGCGGACTCATAGACGTGCTGGATGAGGAATTTGCCTGTATCTTTGGCGAGAACTTTACCCGGGAATCTTGTGGAGCTGTAACGCGCAGGGATACAAGCCACTATTTTCACTTTCCGCCCGAACCTTCCTATATTCCCGCACCAATTGACCAACCGAGGTCTTGCCCAAAATTTCGCTCAAAGACCCTATCGAGTCCGCCACAATGTCTTTGGCGGAGTGCGGGGCCAACCGGGCGCTTATGGTAAGAGGGCGGCTGGGATTTGTCAACAGCCACGAGCACTTTCTTTCTAAAGCGGCCCTGACTTTTTGTTAGATTAGAGGATAAGTCGTCCGGCGGCTTGCCGGATTTTGAAAAATCAATACTTGGAAGGACACGGTGGAATCCGCCAAAGTAGTTGTGGCGGATTCTTTGTTGACTATCGGTTCCTGGTTGTTTATTATTCTTGGCTTACAAAGCGTTTGTCTGTTATCGGTAATCAAGGAAAGTTCAGGGAGTAAGAGATATGAAAAGAGTTTTAGGGATAGTTATACTTCTGGCCGTAGTTTTCGCCGTAGTTGGGTGCAAGCAGAAATCCGCCAAACAGAATGGCGGACCACGACTTCTTTGGCGGATAGCCGTAATACCCAAGGGCACTACCCACATTTTCTGGAAGTCAATCCACGCAGGGGCAATCAAGGCAGAGCAGGAACTGAAGGCAGCCGGTGTGGATGTGGAGATTATATGGAAGGGCCCTCTCAAGGAAGATGACCGCGAATCACAGATTAGAGTGGTGGAAGACTTTATAACTCGCGGTGTGTCCGGAATAGTGCTTGCGCCGCTGGATGATACGGCCCTGCGTGCGCCGGTAAAGGATTCTGTCAACAACGGGATTCCAGTGGTGATAATTGATAGCGGCCTAAAAAGCGAAGATTACGTCAGCTTTGTGGCAACGGACAACTACGTCGGCGGCAGAAAAGGCGGCGAGCATTTAGCCAAAACCCTGGGCGGCAAGGGCAAGGTCATTATGCTGCGTTACCAGGAAGGCTCGGCCAGCACAATGGAAAGGGAGCAGGGGTTCCTGGATGTGCTCAAAGAGAAATACCCGGGCATCGAGGTCGTCAGCTCCAACCAATACGGCGGTGCGACAACCGAAAGCGCCTACCAGGCAAGTGAAAATCTCTTAGCGTCGATGCGTGCGGCTAACGGCACTTTGACAATTGATGGAATTTTCTGCCCCAATGAGTCCACGGCGTTCGGAATGCTGCGGGCGCTTCAGGATGGAGGTTTTGCCGGCAAGGTCAAGTATGTGGGTTTTGACAGTTCCGACCGGCTTGTGCAGGCCCTGCAAAATGGCGAGATTGTGGGCCTGGTGCTGCAGGACCCAATCAATATGGGTTATCTCGGCGTCAAGACTATGGTGGCACACCTTAAAGGCGAGGAGGTGCCCAGGCGAAAGGACACCGGCTCGGTGGTTGCGACCCCTGAAAATATGAACGACCCGGACATAAAGAATCTGCTGGAGCCGGATTACAAAAAATGGCTGAACGAATAGACGGATGCAATTGTCGATTGCCGATTGTCGGTTTTCGATTGCCACCTCAAATCGTAAATCGCAAATCGCAAATCGCAAATCGAAAATCGTAAATCCAATGAGCCCACCTGTGGTCCGACTTCAGATGCGGGGGATTTGTAAGCGATTCGGAGCCACGGTCGCGCTGGACGATGTCGGTATCGAGGTTGCCGCAGGAGAGGTGCTGGCGCTGGTGGGCGAGAACGGTGCCGGCAAAAGCACCCTGATGAAGGTCCTTTCGGGGGCGGTCAGGCCCGATGCGGGCCAGATGTGGCTCGATGGGCTTCTTTACCATCCCGCCAATCCGCTGGAAGCCCGGCGGGCGGGGGTGGCGATGATTTACCAGGAGCTTTCGCTTGCGCCGCACCTGAGCGTTCAGGAAAATATTATGCTGGGTATGGAACCCGCCACGCTGGGGGTCGTGCGATGGAAGCAGGTGCGGCAGCGGGCAATCGAGGCGATTGCGGAGTTTGACAATCCGGAATTGAGACCGCAGGTGCAGGTAAACAGGTTGTCCGTAGGTTCGCAGCAGTTGGTGGAGATTGCGCGGGCCTTGGCCATAGGCTGCCGGGTTCTGGTCCTTGATGAGCCGACCAGCAGTTTGACCCAGCAGGATGTGGCTCGGCTGTTTGAGATTATTGCGCGGCTCAAACGTCAGGGTAAGGCGATTGTCTATATCTCGCACTTTATCGAGGAGGTCAAACGTGTTGCGGATAGGGTGACGGTCCTGCGCGATGGAAAGGTTGCCGGCGGCAGCGATATAGCTAATGTTACTACCTCCCAGATAATTGCGTTAATGGTCGGGCGCGAAGTCAGGGAACTTTATCCGCGTTCCGCCCGTCAAAGCGGAGAGGTTGTTCTGGAGATTAAGGATTTAGCTGGTGTTGAAAAACCACAATCGGCAAGTCTCGAGCTGCGCCGCGGCGAAGTGTTTGGCATCGCGGGTCTGGTGGGAGCCGGGCGGACGGAGCTACTGCGTAGTGTGTTCGGGTTGGACCCCGTGCGGAGCGGGCAGATTCGGCTGGGCCTTTATACGGGACCGGCCTCGCCGGTCAGAAGATGGATGCAGGGGGCGGGTCTTCTCAGCGAGAACCGAAAAGAGGAAGGACTGGCGGTTTCTCTGAGCATCGCAGACAATGTAACGCTTTCCAATCTGGGCGGATTCGGCCCTTTGGGGCTGGTATTTCCCAGCCGGCAAGATAAAGCCACTCAGCGATGGATAGGGCGTTTAGGGATTCGCTGTCGTGGACCAGGACAATCAGTGTTGTCTCTTTCGGGCGGCAATCAGCAAAGGGTAGCACTGGCTCGGCTTCTGCAGCACGATGTGGATGTGTTTCTGCTTGATGAGCCGACACGCGGTATCGACGTGGCGGCGAAGGCAATGATTTATAAATTAATCAATTCACTCGCGACCGGCTCGCCTGATGAAGGGCGGCCACCCAAGGCGGTGCTAATGGTTAGTAGTTACCTGCCTGAGCTGTTGGGCGTGTGCGACAGGGTGGCGGTGATGTGCCGTGGGAAATTGGGCCCAACGCACCGCATTGACGAGGTGGACGAGCACAAACTTATGCTGGAGGCGACGGGACAGGGAGTGAACGTATGAGCGATGAACTTCTGGTATCAGTAGAGGCCGCAGAGCCTGAATCGAGCTGGTGGCGTTGGCTGAACACCCTCGGCCCGCTGCTGGCTCTGCTGTTGGTGTTTGGCATATTTGCGGTTATTACCCCGGCGAGTTTCAGGTCCGTTCGAAATCTGGAATTGATTGCCAGGCAGACCACCATCGTCGGAGTGGCGGCACTGGGTATGACATTAGTGATTATCGCCGGCGGGATTGACCTTTCTGTCGGTTCGGTCGTGGCTCTGAGCACCATTGTAATTGCGTGGCTGTTAGAGTATGGTCATGTTGCTCCGCTGCCGGCTGCTTTGGGCGGCATCGCTGTGGCAGCGTTTTTTGGGCTAATCAGCGGGCTGCTTATAACACGGCTTCACGTGGTCCCGTTCATAGTGACATTGGGAATGATGCTGATTGCGCGTGGCGCTGCCAAGGGCATCGGGGCGGAACAGAAAATCGACGTTGAACCTTTTCGGCTGCAATGGCTTGATAAGCTTTTGGCGACGCTGCCGCCGGAGCGAAGCTGGATGCTGCTTCCGCCTGGCGTGTGGGTTCTTATTATCCTGGCGATAGCCATGGCGGCTTTGCTGCGATACACCCGGCTGGGACGGCACGCATTTGCCATTGGCTCAAACGAGCAGACGGCCCGGCTCTGCGGTGTGGCGGTGGACCGCGCCAAGGTGACAATTTATACCCTCGGCGGGGCTTTCGCGGGCATTGCCGGGCTTATGCAGTTCTCACGCCTGACAGTGGGCGACCCTACGGTTGCAGTGGGATTGGAGCTGGATGTTATAGCTGCGGTCGTTATCGGCGGCGGCAGTCTCTCGGGCGGCGAAGGCTCGATTCTGGGAACAATGGTTGGCGCACTAATTATGACCGTTATAGCTTCGGGCTGCACGCAAAAGGGTCTGCCCAACTGGGTCCAGGAGATTATCACCGGCGCGGTCATTGTTGTGGCAGTTGCGGTGGACCGCCTTCGCCACCGCCGGGTCGCTTGATTTTATAGGCAGGTTTTAAGGCCGGTTGAATTTTTTTGATTTTTCTTGACTAAATCTGCCAAAAGTGGTTTAATAATAATATGGAGCAGATTAATCGTAAAAATCTTGGCAATTGGTGGTGGCCTGCGGATATATACCCGACAGGCGAGCGGTAATTTGCTATAAAAATCCGTTACAGTTTTAGAAAAACGCAGCCTGTCGGCGAGACAGATTGCGTTTTTTTGTTTGTATTTTTGGCGATTTGTGAATAGAAATTGCGGTAGGAGGCGCAGATTATGGAATATTACAGAGAAATAATACATAACGCCAGGCCGGGCCAAATCATACCAATCGTTAAACAGATTGATATTGCCGAGCCGGTGGATTTCTTTGCCAAGCTGACCGACTATGGGCGGGCCAAAAACTGCTGCCTGCTTGAATCCAGAGAGTATCTGACGGGCAGCGGCGCGCTGAGCTTTGGAACTGCAAAGCCTGCACTTTATCTTACCGGCACCGGTGCTGATTTTACTATTAAGGCGCTGAGCGGCACCGGAAGACGTTTATTAAGTTATCTATCAGCTCTGCCGGAGCGGTTTGATTTTTGTGAGTCGGTTGAATTTGGCGCAGATGCAATCACCGGCAGAATCAAACAAATTCAAAAAGTGGTGGATGAGCAGACTCGGCTGCAGAGCACAAATCAAATGGACGTGCTGCGTGCGGTTGCATTCGCCTTCCGGCTGGCAAGTAAGCCGTTCCGTATTACCTGCGGACTGCTTGGTGCGCTAAGCTACGATTTCATTGACCAGTTTGAGAAGCTCCCTCGAAGCCCGACCGACCTGTTGGGTAATCCTGATTACGAACTTTATTTTGCAGACAACATCTTTCTGATGGACCACGAGCACGGCAAGGGCTACGTGATTGTAAATTGCATCATAACCGATGGCGACCGTGAAGCGGTAATCACTGAGGCGCAAAATTGTTTCGATTATTATTTCAACGTTGCGCGGTTTGATGCGCCGAAAGGGCAAAGGGACGCCGGCTTGCTGGCAGCGGCTTCCACCGACACCAATAAAGCCGAGTATGAGGAAATGGTCAAAAGCGCCAAGAGGCACATTATCGATGGTGACATCTTCCAGGTGGTTTTGAGCCGGACAATAATGGAGCCTTGCCCGGATGAGCCGCTGGATGTTTATAAGAGGCTGAGGCTCCTGAATCCTTCGCCGTATATGTTCTATCTGAATACCCCTAACACGATTCTGATGGGCTCCAGCCCCGAGCTTAATCTTCGAGTCAGTCCCGTTAGAAGCCCGGAGCAATGCTCCCCCGGCGTCCCGCAGGCCCTTACTTCTAACGGGGTCAGCGACGCCGGCACTCGTTACGTGGAGATTCGCCCGATAGCCGGCACGAAGCCCAGAGGCCGCGTCGGCGACAAAATCGATATGGATACCGATTTTAGATACGAAGCCGAGCTGAAGCTCGACCGCAAGGAGCTGGCCGAGCATATTATGCTGGTCGATTTGGCCAGAAATGATATTGCCCGCGTGGCAGAGGCCGGCAGCAGGGTTGTCACCGAATTGTTGATAGTCGAAAAATATGATTCGGTTCAGCACCTGGTTAGTAATGTTAAGGGTAAGCTCGCATCCGGGCTTGATGCGCTGAGCGCGTATCTGGCCACGATGAATATGGGGACATTGACGGGGGCCCCGAAGATTGAGGCGATGAAGCTTATACGCCTGTTGGAGAAAACCAAGCGAGGCTACTATGGCGGGGCGGTAATGTATCTGACCGTGGACGGGCAATTCGATAGCTGCATTACGATAAGGAGTCTGCAGGTCAGGGACCATACGGCTTATGTCCGGGTCGGCGCGGGTATTGTGCACGATAGCGTCCCGAAGACGGAATTCGAAGAGACTGAGCACAAAGCGAGGTCCTGCCTGCGGGCGATTCGCGGGAAATAAGTTTGCCGCAGGGAAGAAATAAAAAAATATAAGTGGAAAAGAAAATGGAAAAGATGAGCAGAAAGGTTTTATTTATCGATAATTTCGATTCATTTACATATAATTTGGTAGATGATTTTTGTAAGCGCGATTGCCAGGCCAGGGTCTATCGCTCCGACACCGCTCTGGCGGAGATTAAAGCGGTGGCTGGGGGGTTTGGTCCCGACCTGCTTGTGATTTCGCCGGGACCGGGCACGCCGGACACCGCCGGGGTGTCGCTGTCGGCGGTGGATTATTTTAAGGACAAACTTCCGATATTTGGCGTGTGCCTCGGGCATCAGGTAATAGTGCAGTATTTTGGTGGGAAAATCGGCCACGCTCCGGAGCCGGTGCACGGCAAACCGTCGAGGGTTACGCATAACGAAAAGGGCATATTTGCCGGCGTTGAAAACCCGCTCCAGGCGGGGCGATACCACAGTCTTTGTGCGATTGGGCTGCCGGATTGCCTGGAAAAGACCGCCGATTTTGAAGGTATTGTTATGGGCGTTCAGCACAGGAAATTGCCGATATTTGGTGTCCAGTTTCATCCGGAAAGCATCTTGACGCCTGCCGGAGGCAAAATCATCGAAAACGTTTTGTCGATTGCGCAAAAGTATCAGGCAAAGGGCGGGAAGCCGTAGCCTGGTGCGCAGAACCGAGAGCTTGGTGTGGCAGCAATAACCGACTATATTGTGCAGTTAATGCAGGGTAAAAGCCTGAGCATTGAGCAGGCGGAGCAGCTTCTGGACATCATTTTTGAAGGGCAGGTGCCGGAAGTTCAGATTGCGGCATTTCTTACGGCTATGCAGGTCAAAAAGCCTGGTGCAGAGGAGCTGGCGGGTTTTGCCGGGTCGCTGCGGAAGCATGCTGTGCCGGTGAAAGTGGATGTTGATAATCCGGTCGATACCTGCGGCACCGGCGGCGGGGCGGTCAAAAGCTGCAATGTCTCGACAGCGGCAGCAATAGTGGCGGCAGGAGCGGGGGTTTATGTCGCCAAGCACGGCAATCGAGGCATTACGAGCAAATGCGGCTCGGCTGATGTGCTTGAAGAGCTGGGCGTTAAGATTGATGCTTCCGCTGATATTGTCGCTCGGTGCATAAAAGAGGCGCGTATCGGATTTATGTTTGCGCCGGTGTTTCATCCGGCGATGAAGTATGTCCAGCCGGTGCGCAAGAGTCTCGGCTTTAGAACGGTTTTTAACCTCCTGGGCCCTCTGGCGAATCCTGCCGGAGTTCAAAGGCAGGTTCTGGGCGTGGCTGAAGAGGGTTTGATGGATATTATCGCCGAGGCACTGATGCTGCTTGGGGTGCGCTATGCGATGGTTGTTCACAGCAGCGGAATGGATGAAATAAGCACAGCGGCGGTTACAAAAATAGTTGAGCTGCGGGACGGCCGGATTGCCGCCAAAAAGCTCAGTCCTCAGGATTTGGGCATACGCTTGGCGAAGGTTGACCAGTTGAAAGTGACCGATGCCAAGACAAGCGCCGCAATTATAAGGAGCATACTGACAGGAAAAGAAATCGGGCCGCACAGAGACATCGTTATTGTAAATGCCGCCGCTGCAATAATCGTCGGCGGGTTGGCGGATAATTTTGAGTCCGCAATGAAGCTGGCAAATGCTTCGGTGAGCGGGGGCGGGGCATTGGCCTGTCTGGAAAAGTTGATAGAAGTCTCAAATTCCAACAAATAGCGAATCGTGGATAGAAATACGGGTTGTTGAATACGGATATGCTGGTAACTAAGGTTAAAATTTGCGGTATTACCAATTATGAAGATGCTGCGGCGGCAATGGATATGGGTGCGGACGTTTTGGGGTTCAATTTTTATCCAAAAAGCCCAAGGTTCATAGCCCCGGAAAAAGCGGCGCAGATAATAAGCAGATTGCCGGCCTTTGTGGATATTGCCGGCGTCTTTGTGAATGAGCCGTTCGACAAAATTCGAGACACAATAGACCAGTGTCGGCTGGACTGGGTGCAGTTGCACGGCGATGAGGACCCGCAGTTCTGCCATTTGTTTCTTTCGATTGATGTCAAGACTATGAAGGCGCTGCGAGTGAGTGACAAAGCAGATATAAAGCAGGCGGATAGTTTTTTCACTGATGCTATTTTATTCGATGCCTTCCATCCCGACAAATACGGCGGCACGGGCCTGGCTTTCGACTGGAACATCATAGGGCACATCGGCAGGCCCGTTTTCCTTGCCGGCGGGATAAATCCGGACAATGCGGAAGATGCGGTTGAGCTGGGAGTTTACGGGATTGACGTGTGCAGCGGCATCGAAGTTGAGCCGGGCAAAAAAGACCACGAAAAAATGAAAAAGCTGTTTGATAACATACGGCACTTGAGAGGATAACAACTGCTTGATACTCGATTCTCGATGTGAAGAACTCCGAGGACGGAGGACGGAAGACAGAGAACAGAATGTCGAACACCGAACATTGAGGACGGGAAAAAAATGAAAGAAAAAAGGAAAAGGAGAATCCAATGAAACGAATCCTCTTCTCTATAGTGTGTATTTCTCTGATATCTGCTGGCTGTGCTGACAAGGGCATATCAGACAAGAATGCTCAACTAATCCAAGCTGCAAAAGATGGCAACCTCCCAGCCGTCCAAACCCTGCTGGCTGACGGCGCCGATATCAACACCAAAGACATCGATCACGGCGCGACCGCTCTGATGGTAGCGGCGTTTGAAGGTCATACAGAAGTTGTCAAACTCCTTTTAGAAAAGGGCGCTGATGTCAATACAAAAGCAACCACCAACGGCACAACAGCCCTGATATTGGCGGCGCAGGAAAGCCATACGGAAATCGTCAAGCTCCTTCTGGAAAAAGGCGCCGATGTTAATGCCAAGCGAACCGACAATGTAACAGCTCTGATGATGGCGGCAGAGAAAGGCCATACGGAAATCGTCAAGCTCCTTTTAGAAAAGGGGGCTGACGACAACGCGAAAAGGACCAACGACGGCGTAACTGCCCTGATAATAGCGTCGCAGGAAAACCATACGGAAATCGTCAAGCTCCTTTTAGAAAAGGGCACCGATGTAAATGTGAAGGAAACCGATCACGGCACAACGGCCCTGATATGGGCGGCGTTCCACGGCCATACAGAAATCGTCAATCTTCTTCTGGAAAAAGGCGCTGATGTCAATGTTAAACGAACCACCGATGGCGCAACGGCTTTGATGCTGGCGGCACAACAGGGCTATACGGAGGTCGTCAAACTCCTTTTGGAAAAGGGCGCTGATGTTAATGCCAAAACAACCGACGGTGTAACAGCCCTGATGATGGCGGTGAAAAATGGTTACATAGAAATAGTTAAGTCTTTGTTGGAAAAAGGAGCTGATATCAATGCGAAGACCAACAACGGCAAAACGGCCTTAGGGGTAGCAAAAAGCAAAGGTCACACAGACATAGTGCAACTGCTTGAAAAAGCCGGCGCAAAGGAATAATTTCGATTTCCGATTTCGGATTATAGATTGCGGATTTTAACTACAGAAGACAGATGACCCTAATTCGCTCGGCGGGCTACGCAGGGCAGGCAGAGGACACAGGGGAAAAAATTTTATGAAATACAAAGGCAGGTTCGGCGATTATGGCGGTTTCTATGTTCCGGAAGTTTTGATACCGGTCCTGGAAGAATTAGAGGAGGCGTTTTATCGCTTTTACCAGGACAGGCGGTTTGTGGATGAGCTTGCGCAGCTATTGAGGGATTATGCGGGCAGGCCAAGCCCTCTTTATTACGCAAAAAGGTTCAGTGAATATGTTGGCTTCAAGGTCTATCTAAAACGCGAAGACCTTCTGCACGGAGGCGCCCACAAGGTCAATAACACATTAGGTCAGGGCCTCCTGGCCAAATATATGGGCAAGACCAGGCTTATCGCGGAGACAGGTGCAGGCCAGCACGGCCTGGCTACGGCAATGGTCGGGGCTTTGTTCGGCTTCCAGACAAAGATATTTATGGGCATAACCGACATCGAGCGGCAGAGCGTCAACGTCCACAAAATGAAGCTGTGCGGTGCAGAGGTGGTCGCAGTAGAGGGGGGGACGGGGACGTTGAAGGACGCCATCAACGACGCCCTTCGTTACTGGACGGCTCACGTGGCCGATACGTTTTATCTCTTCGGTTCTGCCTGTGGGCCGCATCCGTATCCTACAGTCGTAAAGCATTTCCAGAGCTGTATCGGCAAGGAGGCCAGAGAACAGTGCCTGCAGCAAATCGGCAGATTGCCTGATATGGTTGTCGCCTGCGTTGGCGGAGGCAGCAATGCCATAGGTATTTTTTCGGGCTTTATAGACGATAAGGATGTCCGGCTAATCGGCGTTGAGGCCGGCGGCAGAAGCCTGCGTTCGGGCAAACACGCCGCAACGCTTGCAGCCGGACGCGTGGGAATCCTGCACGGCGCCAAGACGTATCTGTTGCAGAATGAAGAAGGTCAGGTCAGCGACACCGAATCGGTTAGTGCGGGGCTGGATTATCCGGCGGTGGGGCCTGAACATTGCCTGCTGAAGGACACCGGAAGGGCCAAATACGTCGCGGCAGAGGACGATGCTGTGCTCGATGCGTTTGAATTGCTTACCAGGACCGAGGGCATACTGCCTGCGCTGGAGAGCGCGCACGCTCTGGCGTATCTTATGAGTCAGAAGGGTAAATTAGGGCCGGACCAGGTTGCAGTGGTGAATCTTTCGGGCAGAGGCGACAAGGATGTTTCAATTGTAGAGAAACGCCGTCCTCTGGAAAGTTAGTTATTGGTCAATTGGTTATTATTGATTTACCTTGGTGTTAGGATATGAAGACGTACCGTGAGGTTTTTGCCGAGATGAAGTTGCAAAAAAGGCCGGCGTTGATACCATTTTTCGTAATCGGCGACCCGGATTTTGATACGAGCGTTGCGATTGTAAAGACGGCTATTGAAGCCGGCGCAGATATTCTGGAACTGGGCATACCGTTCTCTGACCCGATAGCAGATGGGCCGACAATCCAGAAGGCGGACATTCGCGCAATGGTCGGCGGGATGAATGTGCAAAAGGCCCTCGAATTTGTCCGTAAGGTCAAGGATTTCAAGGATATTCCCATTGGCCTATTGATGTATTACAACCTTGTGTATCAGTATGGGACGGAGAAGTTCTGCCGCGATTTTCACCGGGCGGGCGTCAATAGCATTTTGGTTGCCGATTTGAGTGTTGATGACGCAGACGAAATCGCCGGCCCCGCCGCTTCGGCGGGGCTTGATACCGTTTTTATGGTTACGCCGAACACCAGTCCCGACAGGATGAAACGGATTGCGGCCAAGACGACCGGCTTTATTTACACCGTTTCGCTGTTGGGTGTTACCGGCAGCAGAGAAAGAATTTCTGATGTGGTTGAGGGGCTGATTGGTAAATTGAAAAAGCTCACGAGTGTCCCTGTCTGTGTTGGGTTTGGGATAAGCAAGCCTGAGCATGCATCTGCGGTCGCACGGACGGGCGCCGACGGTGTGATAATCGGCTCAAAAATAGTTGAATTGATTGAAGCCAATTTAGATAGCAGAGAGAAAATGCTTGCCGATGTTTCAACTTTTTTGCGCGAAGTTAAAGGTGCGATTGAAAATTGAGGTTTGAATTTCATTGAATGAAGGATATGACTTTGACAGTAAGAACTGTAAAAAGCGAGTCAAAACGGTTGAATTGCAGACAAGATTTTTGTGTTATTATGGTACTGAATGGCTTCGTTGCGTAGCCAAGCGTGTATATGGGAAATCCCAGTTAATAGAAGAAAGGGTTCACCCCATAGCTATTATGTTTGTGTTTTTTTGATTTCCGGAGCCGAATAAACAGTCAATCGTAATTTGCTGCGAAAGGACATCGCTTTTTAAGTGAGGTTATCATGAAAGACAAGAGCAAGCGTTCGCTGAACTGGCCAATGGTCTTCGTCTCGGTTTGTGCGCTTATGATTTGCGGCGCCTGTGCCAAGAAGAATGAAAGTGTAGTGGCGTTTGATGATTTTGACGGTAAGCTCAATCTCGATTGGCAGATACTGAATGCCGACCCTTCGCACTACTCATTAACTAAGAAGCCGGGCACGCTGACCATTACAACCCAGAAGGGTGGCTTTCGGTTGTCAAATACGAATTACAAGAATCTGTTTTTGATCAAGAACCCCTTAGCCAACGGAAAGAATTTTCAGCTCACCACGTGTCTCGTTTCTTTCAAGCCTAGCGCGGATTATCAACAGGCCGGTTTGGTCTGTTTCAATGACCCGGATAACTATATCAAGTGGGTAGACGAGTGCCGTCAGACCTCAGACCGGCGAGACTTTGTGCTGATCCGAGAAACACAAGGGAGCGTGGCTCCACACGTCTTTGTAAACGGCATCCCCAGGGCGGAGCGGCTGTGGCTTCGCATTACCAAACGCGGTGATCGTTACGAATACTCAAGCAGCGCGGATGGTGAATCATACCAGTCCCACGGCGAGCTGCCGTGGGGCGATGGGAGCCCAAAGTGGATCGGGCTGGTGGCTAAGAACGGCTCCAATAGCAGCGCTCCGGAGATCGACGCATCATTCGATTTCTTCGAGGTCAGGTCCGAGTCGATCGGGGTCAAGCCTTCGCCGCCTTCGGCTGCGACTCAAAAAAAGTTTGATAATGCTGCTATTGTCCGTAAAGCTGTAGCTTCTCAGTTAAAGAAGAAACCTGAAGAATTGACCACGGAAGATTATGAGAAAACTACAGTATTAGGCCTTTCCGGCACGCAGGTCTCTGACCTTACGCTGATAAAGGAACTTAACAACCTGCAAGAGCTTTGGCTTGGCGACACGCAGGTTTCTGACCTTACGCCGATAAAGGAGCTTAAAGGGCTGAAAACGCTTATTCTTTTCGACACGGCTGTCTCTGACCTTACGCCGATAAAGGAACTTAACAACCTGCAACAGCTTGTCCTTATCGACACGAAGGTCTCTGACCTTACGCCGACAAAGGAACTTAAAGGGCTGAAAACGCTTGACCTTTCCGGCACGTCTGTCTCTGACCTTACGCCGATAAAGGAACTTACCGGCCTAAAATGGCTTCACCTCGATGGTACGAAGGTCTCTGACCTTACGCCGATAAAGAAACTTATTAATCTGCAAGAGCTTTTGCTTCGCGACACGGCGGTCTCCGACCTTACACCGATAAAGGAACTTATAGGGCTGCAAGGGCTTTACCTTTCCGGCACGAAGGTGTCGGATGAACAGGTAGCTGAGTTGCAAAAGGCCCTGCCTAAACTGAGGATTTATCGATAAAAGCCGATTCCCAGACAAATTTGATGAACTTGTTTCGGCCGGCTATCTCAAGGTCCTGCGGAGTGACCCTTTCAGCGGCAAGCCGTTTGCCTATAAACGAGTCGGCGAAGATTTCGTGCTTTATAGTTTTGGCACAAATCTCAAAGACGATGGAGGCAAGCTTGGGCTTAATATAAAAGGCCAACCTACGAGGTGGACAAATGATGGCGACAAGGTCTTCTGGCCTGTGTTGAGGTAATAAGGGACTACGGCCGGAACACATTGCGATTCTTATTTCCTTCCTTGTCTTGACGTAAAAGACTTTCCATGTTATTTTGGTTGCTGGACTTTTATGATTGCCGCAATAAAAGGTTTTTTGCCTGCGTCTTAAAATGACAGTGCCGGTTGAGTGTGTGTCTGAAACAATCGCAGTGTCCCCCTTCTTGCTTTCGCAAGAAAGCAGGGGGGGGCTGAATTGTAACTTTTTAACCTGTTATGGAGGATATGACTATGAGACGTTTTGTAATTTCAGCGACGGTGGTGCTGGCCGTTCTTGTGTTGGCCTGGGCCGTATTTGCCCAGGAGCAGGGCGGAGGTGTCAGGGAAAGGCGAGGCAGGGCGGCGGATGCTAATTTGCCTGCGGGGGAAGGTAGAGCGGCGCGGACTCCCGGCACCAGGCGTCCTCTCCTGGGTCGTGAGGAGCAGTTGAACATAGTTGCTGTTATCGAACAGCAGGTTGCCAAGCTGAAAGAACTCATACAAGCAGCTATGGGACCTGATGATTGGGCGAAGCTGCGTGACCTTGCTGCCGAGGAAAGAACGAAAATGAGAGTAAAATTGACCCAGGCCAATGAAGAGCGGCAGAGGGTTGTGGATGCTATTGAGCAGCAGCTTGCGAATTTTAAGATTGAAAGGCCGCAGATAGAGGACCATCAAAAGCTTATCACCGAGCTGCAGGCAATCCACGATCTGGCGAGACAGGAAAAGGCACAGGGAACTGCCAATCGCATTGAGCAGCTTATCGAGGGCCGCGAGAAAGAATTCGAGGAAAAATTGCGAGCGGCTTCTGAAGCACGCCCGATGATTCCCAGAAATGAGCCGACGATTCTCAAGAACGAAAAGACTAAACCAGAATCAGGCAAGAAAGCGCCGGATTTTACAATCAAAAGTTTTGACGGCAGGACTGTAAAGCTTGCAGACTACAAGGGCAAGATTGTCGTGCTTGAGTGGTTCAACTTTGAGTGTCCGTATTGTATGAGCCATTACGGCCAGAAAAAGACAATGGTCGAGCTTGCCAACAAATATAAGGACAAAAATGTTGTCTGGTTCGCGGTCAACAGCACAAGCCACATAACTGTTGAAAAGAACAAGGAGTTTGTCGCACAGCAGAAGCTGCCGTATCCGATATTGGATGACCGGGCAGGTGTGGTTGGCCGGGCCTATGGAGCGCAGACCACGCCGCATATATTTATCATAAGCCCCGTGGGCAATATCGTCTATAACGGGGCGATTGACAACGCACCGATGGGCAAGACCCCTGAGGGCGAGGCATACGTGAACTATGTTGATAAGGCCCTGGCGGAGCTGGCTGCCGGCAAGGCGGTGACAACTGCAAATACTAAACCGTATGGCTGCACCGTAAAGTACCCACCGTAGGGGATGGCCGCCAGGAATCCCAGCGGTGAAAAGACTAATTTGGATTAGAGCCGTCGGAGAGCGTTCTTAATTGGGACGAACTATGCGGCTTGCGTTCGTACGAGGCAACAGATATAAATAGCTGTGGAATTAAACGCCAATTCTCACAGTGGGAATTGGGCGGGATTTAATTACTTTATCCGATTGTGGAGGATAGTTTTATGAAGAAGTATCTAATTCCAGGCGTCGCTATTTTGGTGGTTCTGGCAGCATGCTGGGTTGTATTTGGGCAGGCTGAAACCGGGCAGAGGGAACGTTTTGCCCAGTACCGTGAAGTGCAGCTTAAGGCGGCTGCCACACTTGTGGAACAGGCTGGCAAACTCAAAGCAGCCCTGGAGACACCCGTCCCAGGGATGCCAGCCGGCGGGTTCCAAAATCTTTCCGAAGAGGAAAGAACCAAAATGAGAGAAACAATGACCAAGAGACGCGAAGAGCAGCAGCAGATAGCAGGAGCAATCGAGATGGAGCTTGCGAAAGTGAAAGGGTCAAGGCAGTTGCAGAGAGAACAAGAGGAAGGAGCAAAAGAGCTTCAGGCAATTCGCGAGGTGGCCGAGAAGGAGCAAGCCAAGGAGACACTGGCGAGCATCGACAAGTTGATAGCCAAACGCCAGAAGGCGTTCGAGGACAAACTGGCGAAGCTTGGGCTCCCGTCGTTTCAGAGGCCGGGGAGCGGACAGTAGAAAGAGTCCTGAGAGCATAGGCAGCCGAAATGCTGTTCGGCTTGCAATGGTTGTTAGAGGAGGCTTTTTCTGCCCGGGCGGCTCTCCTTTGCCAATATGTTGTGTTTTTCATTAAACATATTGGCAGGGGGGAGCCTTTTTATTAGAATAAACCGTCATCAGGAACGGCCTTAATAGGATTCAAACGTTTTAACAGGAAAGGAGTCAAGCAATGAAAAGGTCAGTGTCCGCAGAAACGATTGTAATTGCAGTGGCGCTCTGCGCTTTTTGTGGCTGTCAATGGCTGACGCCTGGACAGCCCAGGGGAGCCGCAACGCCGGAGAAGCTAACATACATTGACCTGATTGACCGGCTTACCGATTTGGAGCATCTGGCGACGTTACCTTCACCGGGCGAAAAGTGTGCCCAGTGGTCGAGCTATGACCGCAACAGTAAATATGACGAAGCATCCGGCAAATATGTTGAATGGGCGGCAAACGGTGATAATGACGGCATCATCCGCAAGGAAAATGGCGAGCTTGTCTTCGCTGAGATAGAAGGCCCCGGGGTTATCTGGCGCATCTGGTCGGCGCTGGCCAAGGAAGGGCACGTAAAAATTTATCTTGATGGCGCCGACAAACCTGCTGTTGACCTTCCCTTTATAGGCTATTTTGACTGCAAGAATGTGCCGTTCACCCGGCCTGCGCTGGTGCACGAGACAGCGAGGGGGCAGAATTGCTACGTGCCGATTTCATTTCAAAAGTCGTGTAAAATCACGGCACAGGGGGATTGGGGCGCCTATTATCATTTCACATACACGAGGTATCCGAAAGGCACCATTTTGCCGACGTTCAAAAGGGAACTTTCCGCCGAAGAAGCAAAGGCTCTCGATAGGGCCAATCAGATACTTGCTAACTGCGGGGTTGACCCTGCCGGCAAACGCCGCGAAGAAGTTACCATACAAAATACTGTAAAGGTTGCAGCGGGTGGAACCGCAACGGTCGCCAAACTTGAAGGCGCACGTGCCATAACGGCTTTCAAAGTCAATATCGATTTGCCTGCCTCACCGGAGGACCGTGCTGTTCTGCGTGAGCTTGTTTTGCGTATCTGCTGGGACGGCCAGTCGCAGCCGAGTGTATGGGCTCCGCTGGGAGATTTCTTTGGCACCGCGCCGGGTGTCAATAAGTATAAATCTCTGCCGCTCGGGATGACGGACCGGGGCTTTTATTGCTACTGGTATATGCCCTTCCAGAAAGGCGCGTTGGTGGAATTGGTCAATGACGGAAACCAGACGCGCACGGTCAACTTCACGATTACCCACGCGCCGGTTGCGAAGCCGATAAAAAATCTTGGAAGATTTCACGCAAAATGGCATCGCGATGCTTTCCTTCCTGAAGAACCCGAGCGAAGGGCAATCGACTGGACAATGCTCAAGACACAGGGTATAGGGCGTTTCTGCGGTGTTATGCTGCACGTGTGGAATCCAAGGGGCGGATGGTGGGGTGAAGGGGATGAAAAGTTTTTCGTTGACGGCGAGAAATTCCCCTCCACTATCGGGACCGGTTCCGAAGACTACTTCGGCTACGCCTGGTGCACGCCTGAGCTGTTCAGTAACTGCTACCACAATCAGACGATAAGTATGGGCAATAAGGGGCACGTTTCTGTGAACCGCTGGCACATCACCGACAACGTGCCGTTCCAGAAGTGCTTCGAGGCGGCGATTGAAAAGTATTATCCCAACAATAAGCCGACGCTTTATGCCGCCACCGTATATTGGTATCAGGCAGCAGGGCAAACCGACCCTTACCAGGCCGTGCCGGTTACGGAACGCAGCGGATACTGGACTCCAATTCAGGTCTCCAAAGTTAAAGGTGCGCTGGAAGGAGAGGAATCCAGGATTCTCGCAAAGACGACAGGGAACGCCAGGCGGCAGGATATGGATGGCTACGACAACGATTGGAGCGGCGATGCCCATCTGTGGTGGACAGATGCAAAGCCGGGTGACACACTCGATTTGGCTGTGCCTGTGGCGAAAACCGCAACATATCGGCTGAAAACGCAGCTTACAAAAGCGGTTGATTACGGCATCGTCCAGTTGTATCTGGATGGCAAAAAGCTCGGAGACCAAATCGACCTCTACAACGATGGTGTCGTGGCAACCGGTGTTCTGGATATGGGTATTCAGGAACTTACCCAGGGCGAGCATACGTTGAGGGTCGAGATTGTCGGCGCGAACGAAAAAGCCGTCAAGTCATATATGTTTGCAATTGATTACCTGCTGTTAGAGGAAGTCAAATCCAGCTTTTACCTGCCGGAAGACCCGTCTTATACGATTCTTGATTCGGCGCGTGACTCAGTAAGGTTCACTGTTGAGCGGACTTTGATTCCGTATAAGGAAAATCTTTGCTGCAAATCGAGTTTTGTTGACAGTGAGGGCGAGGTAATGAGCTGGCACGATTTCGGCAACCTCGAAGGGCCCGGCTGGGCCGCCAACGCTGTCGGCGGCGCCTGCGAACTTTATCTGTTTGCCAATCATATCAGAGACCCTTGCCTGTCGGAAAAAGCGATTTTGTTGCTGGACCACGTATTGGAGGATGGGTTTATTGACTACCAGACAGGATTTATCACCTCATACCGCGACACCGTCACTGGCAAGTTTTGCCTTAATTACAAACACAATAGCGACTGGTTCTGTCCCGGCTCGATGGCGAAGGTCGCTTTTCAACTAATTATCTTCGCGGACCTTCTTGAGCAGGATAGAAAAGACAAGATGTACGGGGCTGCCGCTAAGACCGCCGCCTGGATAGATACCAGCGTCAAGCCCGCTGCGAATGGGTGGTATCCGCGGCGATGCACGCCTGCAGGTGAACATTACGCTAAAAGTCCGGATGGCGGAAATGACCCGCTGTTTGAGAAAAGCGCCGATGGGCTGTTTGTGATTCAGCTATACACAGCCCTTACCAGGCGGGGCTTGGCCGATTACACCGAAAAAATCAGGGAAAAGATAAAGGTCTTTATGGAATCGGGGGGGATTTTCGGCAGCATCAATCACGACACTTATGATGAGCACGAAGACGTTGCCTACGCGGTGGCCTTTCGGGTCTTGCGGGAGGCAGCCGGGTTACTCGGCGACCGGAAGATTCGTGATTTTGCATACAATAAGTGCCTCGCAGGTCTGGACCAGTTCAAAATGACGGAAGACCGAAACGGCGTTCAGACAAAGGGACTGCTTTTTATGGAGAAAAGCTGGGATACCGCATACCTGTGGGAAAACGCCGAGGCATCGCTGGCGTATATCGAGGCCTGTCTCGACACCAACAATAAAGTATATCTTCTTGATGCCCTTACTATCCTGCGGGCGATAGCGAAACATCATCAGCGTGACAGTGGTTTTCTTACCGAGGGGGTGGACTGGAATAATCACGTGGGTAAGCAGCATCATTTCGACGAAGCGCAGTTCGGCGACATCAAATATACCGAACCGCTGCTCAATAACTTGCACATTGTTGAACCGACCTTGCTGGCCGTCAAAATTGAAGAAGCGGTCGGCGAAAGCCGCAAGAATTAAATGCAATTATTTGATAAAAAAAGGATGGAGTGCAAATGAGAAAATTTTTCACGACTGTCACTGTATGTATGGCATACGTTTGTTTAGGAGTAATTTGCTGCCTGGCGAGTGGGGCGGAAGAAGGGTCGCCTCACCTCGTTCCTGCTGATAAAAAGCTCTCGCCGGATTCGGTAAGAGCGATGTCTGAAAGAGGAGAGCGTGCGGTCTTTCGCGGCAAGGAGCTTGATACGATTGGAATGCCGGTCTGCGGCATCGGGACGGGGCAGCTTTATCTGCGGGGCGATGGGACGCTTGGCCTCTGGCAAATCTTCAATCAGCACATTTTCTCAGGTTATGGCTCGGACAATTATCGCACTTATAAACCCGACTCGCCCATAGATTCCGGCTTCGCTGTGGTTGTGGAGAAGGATGGCAAAATCACTGCGAAACCTCTGGACCAAAGTTTTGCAGTCGTTGAGTTCGCCGGCGAGTATCCTGTAGGCGTTGTTCGCTATCGCGAGAATGGTTTGCCTGTAAAAGTTGAGTTAGAGGCATTTTCTCCTTTCATTCCGCTGAATGCCGGCGATTCGGCCCTTCCTGCGACCCTGTTCCATATCACCGTAGAAAATATCTCTGAAAAAAATGTGCAGGTCGGCGTATTAGGCTGGCTGGAAAATGCAGTGCTGTTCAATTCAGCTAAGCAGGTAAATGCTCATCGGCGAAGCCGCGTTGTTACCGAAAAGGGCCGCACATTGCTCGTTCATTCTGCTCAGAAGCCGCCTCCCGGCGAAGGCGCTAAAGCGTCCCTGCCGAAGATAGTTCTGTCTGATTTCGAAGGCACAGACTATGGTGAATGGAAAGTGTCTGGTGAGGCATTTGGAAAAGGACCGGCAGGCGGCACGCTTCCAAATCAGCAGCCCGTCAGCGGTTTTCTCGGAAAGGGGCTTGTAAATACTTATCTGGGCGGCGATGGTCCTCACGGGACCCTTGTGTCACCTGCTTTTAATGTCTCCCGCAAGTTTATTAACTTTCTAATTGGTGGCGGCGGCCACGCAGGCCAAACGTGTGTAAATCTGCTTATCGATGGCAAAGTTGTACGCACCGCCGCCGGCAAGGATAACGAAAAGCTTGAATGGAATTTCTGGAATGTTCAGGAGTTCGAGGGTAAACAAGCTCAAATCGAAATCGTTGACAAATCTTCCGGCGGGTGGGGACATATCAATATCGACCAGGTTGAATTGTCGGATGAGCCACCCACGGCTTTAGGACCGATAGATGAGCTGCCTGATTACGGTTCGATGGCTCTGGCGAGTGATGGCAGGGTGATATCAGCAGAGCAGACCCAAAAGCTTCTCGGTTCTATTGGCGGCTGGGCTACAAAACTTTCCTGCCGGGATGATGTTACCTATCCTGTTGCTGAGAAGCGAAGCACGGCGATGGTGAGGCCATCGGTAACATTGCAGCCGGGCGAGAAACATACCTTTACTTTTGTGCTGGCGTGGTTCTTCCCGAATCATCCTCATGGTCACGAATATGCCAACCGCTTTAATGGCGCCGCCGAGGTTGCGCATTACATCTTCGATAATCACGACCGTCTGGCAGGTGACACCATCAGGTGGCACAAAACGTATTACGAAGACAGCACGCTGCCTCGCTGGCTGCTTTTCCGCCTGCACTCGACCGTCTGTAACCTGGCGACGGGGACCTGCCAGTGGTGGAAGAACGGTCGTTTCTGGGCATGGGAGGGTGTCGGCTGTTGCGAAGGCACCTGCACACACGTATGGAATTATGCTCACGCGCCCGCGCGATTGTTTCCGCAGCTTGAGCGCAGCGCAAGGGAAATGCAGGACTTTGGCGATGGGTTCGACCCGCAAAGCGGCCTGGTCGGCTTCCGCAGCAACCGCGTTTATGCGGCTGACGGCCAGTGCGGGACAATACTGAAGGCCTGCCGCGAACACCAAATGTCCGCCGACAGCGAATTTCTGAAGCGGAACTGGCCCCGCATTAAAAAGGCCCTCGAGTTTTCCATCGGCCAGGATGGCAACGAAGATGGCCTCATCGAGAACAGCCAGCATAATACCTTCGACATTAACTTCGAGGGCGCCAACACATTTGTCGGCTCATTGTATCTGGCTGCGCTTCGCGCAGGCGAAGAAATGGCAGGAGAAATGGGCGACAATGAATTTGCCGCACGCTGTAAGCGAATCTTTGAAAGCGGCAGACGTCTTACCATCGAGCGGCTCTGGGACGGCGAATATTTCATTGAGCTCGTTGACCTGCAGAAGCACCCGAAAGACCAGTATGAGAAAGGGTGCCTGTCCGACCAGCTTTTCGGCCAGGGCTGGGCACATCAGCTCGCTCTGGGCTATATTTATCCGCCGGAAAACGTCAGGAAGGCCCTTGAGTCTGTGTGGAGATACAACTGGGCGCCCGATGTCGGACCGCACAATGCTAAATTCAAGCCGGAGCGATGGTTTGCTCATCCGGGTGAGCCGGGGCTATTTACCTGCACCTGGCCTAAAAGCCCGTACCTGGCCGAAGGGGTTCGATATAAAGATGAAGTCTGGACGGGCATCGAATATCAGGTGGCCGGCCATATGATTTGGGAAGGTATGGTCACCGAAGCCCTTGTTATCTGTAATGGCGTTCATCAGCGCTATCATCCGGCAAAGCACAACACCTTCAACGAGATTGAATGTGGCGACCACTACGCAAGGGCAATGGCAAGCTGGGGTGTTTATACGGCTCTTACCGGTTATGAATACCACGGCCCGAAGGGTCATCTCGGTTTTGCACCGAAGCTGACGCCCGAAAACTTTCGGGCCGCCTTCACGGCCGCTGAAGGCTGGGGGACGTTTACTCAAAAGCGCCAGGGCAGGGTGCAGCGTGAGCAAATTGAAGTAAGATGGGGCCGATTGATTCTGAAGTCGCTTTCCTTTGCCGTTCCTGAGCATTTTCGAAAAGCAGCGGTCTCGGTAATGGTGGAAGGAGATGGGGTCGAATCTGCTCACACGCTGAAAGATGGGCGTCTTGATATCAACTTGAATACAGCGGTGAATCTCTCTAAAAATCAGGAGATTGAAATAACAATTGAACAGCAGGGTGGTTAAAGCCGCCACCCCGCACCCCCGCAGCTTCTTGCGAAGCAAGAGCGGGGGCCGATAGGGTCTTTGAGCGAAATTTTGGGCAATAGACGGCCTCGGTCGGTCAATTTGTGCGGGGCTTAAGACGGTGGCGCGATTGCGCAGGGTGAATGCGAGGTAATTATGATGAAGGCGGCGGTAATTCACGAGCACGGCGGATTGGACTGTGTCAGGGTTGAGCAAGTCCCGGAGCCGGCTACTGGCAGAGGTGAGGTCGTTTTGAAAATCAAAACTGCGGGGCTGAATCACCTTGATATCTGGGTCAGGAATGGCAGGCCCGGCCTCAAACTGACTATGCCGCATATCCTCGGTTCCGATGCTGCCGGCGTGGTGGCTGCCGTCGGTGCTGATGTTACCGATGTAAAGGTTGGCGACGAAGTAGTGTTGAACCCGGGCCTTAGTTGCGGCTCCTGTGAATATTGTAATCGCGGCGAGCAGAGCGAATGTGTTTCTTTCGGCATTGTCGGGATGAGCCGACCGGGGACGTTCGCTGAATACGTCGCAGTTCCGGCCCAAAATGTGTCCCCAAAGCCCGCATACATGGATTTCGACCAGGCGGGAGGATTTGTATTGTCCTGTCTTACCGCCTGGCGAATGCTCGTCACCCGGGCGCAGTTGACGCCCGGCCAGACGGTCCTTATTCACGGTATAGGCGGCGGCGTCGCTCTCTGTGCCCTGCAATTTGCCAAGCTGATTGGCGCTCGCGTAATCGTTACGTCATCGTCAGATGAAAAGCTTGCCGGCGCCAGACAAATCGGAGCGGACTACACGATTAACTATAAGATGGTTGATGTGGCCGGACAGATAAAGGATTTCACGTCCGGCCGGGGTGTGGATGTTGTTATTGATACCGTTGGAGCTGTTGCCTGGCCGATAGATTTTTCTGCCGTTCGCCGCGGCGGCAAAATCGTCCTGTGCGGCATTACAACCGGCGCAAAAGCCGAGACCGACCTGCGTGCCCTTTACTGGAATCAGTTGACGATTATGGGTTCGACTATGGGGTCAAATGAGGATTTTCGCCAAATGCTCCAGGCGGTGACAGCGGCCAAGCTCAAGCCGATTATGGACTCGGCTGAGTCGATTGGGAATGTCCGGAAAGCTATGGGGCGAATGGAATCAGGACAACAATTCGGCAAGATTGTATTGAGAATTTCCTGACGGTTGTGTCTGCAATTGTGCTCTGGGTTATTTTTTTTCAGAACTTATAGCGGGTTTATCCGTAGAGACTGTTAAATGAAAATTATTTTGCAGGAGATAGAAAATGGCTGTGGCACTTGAAAAACTGATTGGCCTGTTGAATAAGGACCTGGAGCTGGAGTATTCCGCGGCCATCCAGTACATAAACCACGCCGCGGTAATGACGGGCGCCGAATATGGTGACATCATAAAGGAGCTTAAGATTCACGCCAATGAAGAGGTTCAGCACGCTGTGGTCCTTGCGGACCAGATTGATTATCTCGGCGGTTCTCCGAGCGTCAATGTCGGGAAAATCCTGACCTCCGAGGACAACAAGGAAATGCTCCAGCAGGACCTCACAGGCGAAGAGGATGCGATACGCAGGTATAAGGTAAGGGTCGAGCAGGCGGAACAGATTAAGGAATTTGCGCTTGCTCAGCAGCTAAGAACCATTTTGGCTATGGAGCAGGAGCACGCGATGGACCTCAAGCAGGCGCTTGGCAAATAGTCCGACCATCGTTTTGAAACTGACGGCAGTTTGCAAAGTTTTGACAGCGGTGGTGCGGCGCCGCAGGTGTTGAAAATGTTCAAACTCTCTCCGACCATCGAGAGGCTTCATTCGGGAAAGCATTTGGTGTTCTGATTAAGGAGCTGCGTCTGCTTGCGCGTGCGGTATTTGTGGTGGATAAGGAAGGCGTTATCAGGTATATAGAGATAGTCGGCGAGTTGACGAACGAGCCGAATTATGATGCGGCGATAAAGGCGGCGAAGCAGTTGCTATAGCGCCAATCCGCCCCCGCAGCTTTCTGCGAAAGCAGAAGCGGGGGCGGACTACAAATGGGGAATCGAACTATGAGAGAGCTAAAGCCCAATATCTATTTTGTCGGTGCAATTGACTGGGACAGAAGATTGTTCGATGAGCTTATTCCGCTGCCTGATGGGACAAGCTACAATGCTTATCTCATTAAAGGCGGCGAAAAGATAGCTTTGATGGATACGGTTGACCCCACGAAGACGGACGTGCTGATAGGCAGCCTCGTCAAAGCCGGGGTCGAAAAAATAGATTACGTTGTCGCTCATCACGCTGAGCAGGACCACTCCGGCGCTATACCGGATATACTGCTTCTGTATCCGGATGCGAAGGTGGTGGCTGCTGCCAAGTGCAGGGAAATGCTCATTGACCTGCTCAATATAAGCGAAGATAAATTCATCACGGTTGATGATGGCCAGACGCTTTCTCTGGGGGACAAAACGCTGCAGTTCGTGCACACGCCGTGGGTCCACTGGCCCGAGACGATGTGCAGTTATTTGCAGGAAGACAAGATATTGTTCCCGTGCGATTTTTTTGGCTCGCACCTTGCCGCAAGCGGCCTGTTTGTGGACAACGAAGCTCTTGTTTATGAAGCGGCGAAAAGGTACTATGCGGAAATAATGATGCCGTTCAGGACGGCGATACAAAAGAATCTGGAAAAGGTAAAGCAGTTGGACATAGAAATGATTGCGCCCAGTCACGGGCCTGTGCACAACAAACCCGACTTTATTATCAGCGCCTATAAAGACTGGGTCAGCGACGCCGTCAAAAACGAAGTGGTGCTGCCGTATATTTCGATGCACGACAGCACGAGGAAAATGGTCGAGCATTTTGTGGATGCTTTGATTGAAAGAGGTATCACCGTCAGGCAGTTCAATCTGGCGGTTGCAGATATTGGCGAATTGGCGATGGCCCTTGTCGATGCGGCGACGATCGTGCTTGGCTCACCTACCGTTCTTGCAGGTCCACACCCGAAGGTTGCGTATGCCGCAATCCTGGCGAACGCGCTTCGACCGAAAACAAAATTTGCTTCGATTATCGGCTCTTATGGCTGGGGCGGCAAAATGGTCGAGCAGCTTAAAGGGCTGCTTGCGAATCTCAAGGCGGAAATCCTTTCGCCGGTGATAGCAAAGGGCTGTCCCAAAGACGATGACTTTACTGCCCTGGAAAAATTAGCTGATGAAATCCTCGCCAGGCATAAGGGACTTAGAATTACAGATTAAGATTTGCGGATAGCAGAAAGGATAGTAATGGATATCACATTCAACGCTTTTGAAGTCTTCGAGATAGCAGAGCAAATCGAGCGCAATGGCGCGAAGTTTTACCGCATGGCAGCGGAATTGTTTGATGGAGCTCCTGTTCGCAAGATGTTTCTTGAGCTGGTCAACTGGGAGGCCAGGCACCAGGAAGTTTTCAGGGATATGAGGAAACAACTCTATGAGCAGAAGGGGAAGGTGTCGGACTTTCGGCCGGAAGGAATCCTGTCTGCTCCGAGGGTTATGGCCGGCCTGGCTGTGTTCGGCATTAAACCGGACCCGTCCGATGAGCTGACCGGCAAAGAGACCGTAAAAGATGTCCTCAAAAAGGCTGTCGAGAAAGAAAAGGATTCCATCGTTTATTATACCGGCCTGAAAGACTTTGTTTCGGGTCAGGCCGGCAAAGACAAAATCGATGATATTATCAAAGAGGAGTTTCGTCATATAAGAATTCTCAACGAGTCACTGGCCCACAGAGAAAAAGTCGGCCGCTGACGAAATTGACGCTCGGGTAAATAACGAGCTTGCTTTAAGAACCACAGTCCGCGATTGTGGACGCCTCCGGATAGAATTTGTGGTTGACAGTTGGTTTTAATTTTCGACAATAACAAGCCGCAAGGCGAAATCATTGCTAATCTGGTGCGTCTATGAGACGGCTTTTGGCATTTTGGGGTTTACGGTGAAAAATTTCCCTCCATTCTGGATACGTTTTTCAAGGAGCCGGCAGATGAAACCAATAATTTGCTGTGTTGCATATATATTATCGTTGGCGGTTGCCGATTGTTCCGCTCAAGCCGTTCAACCCCCAAATGTTTCTGTCGGGGGTCAAGGTCAGCCCCCGAATGTTTCTGTCGGGGGTCAGCCGGATGCTAATACCCCTGTGACGTTGCAGGAGTATCTGCAATGTGCAGCCGCGAATAATGCGGGTCTTAAGGCGGCGTATGAACAGTGGCAGGCCGTCTCAGAGCAGGTCCCTCAGGCCAAGTCGCTGCCCGACCCTCAGGTTACTTATGGCTATGCGACCGAATCTACGCCTCAGCGAAAAATGTTTGAAGCGATGCAGATGTTTCCCTGGCCGGGCACCATTGAGGCCCGCACCGCCGTTGCCTCTGCTGAATCAAAGGCGGCCTTAAAAGAGTTTGAGGCAAAAAAGCTTGAGCTTTTCTACGAGGTCAAGCAGGCATTTTACGAATTCTGTTACCTGGCCAAAGCCACGAACATCACTAACGAAAATCTCCAGCTCCTCAAACATTTCGAGGAGGTAGCTCTCGCCCGATACGCCACATCGACAGCTCCGCATCCGGATGTCATCCGTGCGCAGATAGAGCTGGCTATGATGGAAAACAAACTGCGTAGCTTGACGGAACTAAGGCCCGCTGTAGTCGCCAGACTCAATAGCGTTTTGAACAGGCCGGCGACGAGCGATTTGCCCTGGCCGCAGCCTCCTGACTATGGGCAGATGTCGATTGATTCACGGCAATTGCTTGCTGTCGCGGTCGAGAGTAATCCGCAATTACAGGCGCTCGCATACGAAGTTGAAGCCGCCCGCAGCAGCGAAAAACTGTCTAAAAAAAGATTTTATCCCGATATCGGCCTGGGGGTCGGTGTCGATTCCGGTATGGGCGATAATGGCGATGACCGCGTTATGGCCCGGCTGTCGCTGACGCTTCCGATATGGAGGGATAATTACAAGGCGGCACAGCGTCAGGCAAAGGCGCAGCTAAACAAGATGACCCAGGAGAAAGTCCAACTGCAGAACACGCTTGCCGCCAAAGTTCGGCAGATTCTTTACGAGTACCAAAATAGCAACAGGGAAATCCGGCTTTATAAAGATATTGTCATACCTAAAGCCAAAGAAATGGTGACGGCTTCGGAGACCGCTTACCAGGCGGGAACGGTAGATTTCTTGAGTCTGATAGATGCGCAGCGTTCGCTATTGCAGTATCAGCTTGAATATGAAAAAGCAGTCGCCGAAAATGCCCAGAGGTTGGCTGAGCTGGAAATGTTGGCGGGTGTTGAATTGGCGGCAGTCAAAAAAGAAGTGAAAGATAAATAGCTCCACATAGCTAAGGGGCCGGACTATAAAAGAAAGGAAGGGGCGACAGCTATGGACGAGAATAATAAGAAAGTTTCCGGAAAGCTCTTAACGCTCATATTTGTTGCGATAATCGCTTTTCTGTTTGGTTACCTTCTTAGATACTATTCAGGACATCCATCCGCAGGTATTGGGTACGAGCATCCGGCTCAGCAGGCATCGGCATCGCAGCCGACTATATGGACCTGTTCGATGCACCCGCAGATTCGTCAGCCAAAACCGGGTAAGTGCCCGATTTGTTTTATGGATTTGATACCTGTTGCAGCAACAGAAGGACAGGTAGGAGCGAGACAGATAGTATTTTCGGAAGATGCGCTGAAACTGATGGAGGTTGAGACATCGCCGGTGGAGAGGAAATTTGTTACAGCCGAAATCCGGATGGTTGGAAAGGTAGATTACGATGAAAGCCGGGTCAAGGAAATCGCGGCGTGGGTGCCCGGTAGAATCGACCGGCTGTATGTGGATTTTACAGGCATCACGGTAAATAAAGGCGACCACCTGGTCGAGCTTTACAGCCCGCAGCTCATCAGCGCCCAGGCAGAGCTTCTTCAAAGTGTAAAAGCTGCGGGCAGTATCGGCCCAGAAAGTCCCGACCTTATAAAAACAACAACGTCAGCCATGCTGCAGGCCGCCAGAGAAAAACTTCATTTGCTCGGTTTAACGGACCGGCAAATCAGCGAAATCGAAACCTCCGGCAAACCTGCCTCCCACATAACGATTTATTCGCCTATGAGCGGAATAGTCATTCAGAAAAATGCCACTGAAGGTATGTATGTTGACACAGGCACGTCAATTTATACTATGGCGGACCTGTCTAAATTGTGGGTAAAACTGGATGCATACGAGTCGGATATGATGTGGATACGATACGGACAGGAAGTGGAATTCACACCGGAGGCATATCCAGGAGAAGCGTTTAAGGGCAAAATCAGCTTTATAAGCCCGATGCTAAACTCTATGACGAGGACCGTGAAGCTTCGCGTGAACGTTTCTAATCCTGACGGGCGGCTGAAGCCCGAGATGTTTGTGCGAGCGGTTGTGCGAACGAAGGTGGCAGCGAGCGGAATGGTTATGGACCCAGATATGGCGGGCAAATGGATTTGCCCTATGCACCCGGATATTGTCAAGGATGCTCGCGGCCCTTGCGATATATGCGGGATGGATTTAGTAACGACGGAATCGCTGGGTTACGTTACTGCGGAGGAGCCTAATGAAGCGCCGCTTGTGATACCGGCCAGCGCCTCATTGATAACGGGCAAGCGAGCAGTCGTTTACGTTCGATTAGCAGACAGGGAGAAGCCGACATTTGAGGGCAGAGAGATTGTTCTGGGGCCAAGGACAGGTGATTATTATCTGGTTAAAGAAGGACTGGCGGAAGGAGAGATGGTAGTGACAAAGGGGAATTTCAAGATAGATTCTGCCCTGCAAATCCAGGCCAAGCCGAGTATGATGAGTCCGGAGGGCGGCGCCGCGCCAATGGGGCATCAGCACGGAGCCGGCCAGATGAAACAGGAAATGGAAAGGTCTAACGTGGAATCCAAGAACCATAAGCATTGAAAGGGCAGAAAAATGAAAACCAGACACTTAATAATGTTAGCAGCAATCGCGGGTTTGACGGCAGTGATTACACTGTTCGGCTGCAGGAAAAAATCGGAACCTGCCGCCCCGGTAGAGGTCAAAGAGCAGGTCGCCTCTGCGGTAACCGAGCAGACGACCTGCCCCGTAATGGGCGGCGCAATCAACACAAGTATCTTCACTGAATATAAGGGCAAAAAGGTTTATTTCTGCTGCCCGAGTTGCAAAGATGAATTTGAAAAAGACCCGGAGAAATACGTCTCGAAGCTGCCGCAATTCCAGAAGTAACGTGAGAATTCCCAAGGTAAACTTGGGAGCTTTATATGGAAGAAGTGCTTTACGAGCAGACGCCTGAGCAGAAGTCCTGGGTGGGCAGGATTCTGGGCTTTTGCATATACAACAAGCTGGTAGTAGGGCTGATAACGCTTTTTATCATCGGCTGGGGGATATATGTTGCGCCGTTTGACTGGCATCTTTGGGGATGGCAGCGCAATCCGGTAGCGGTTGACGCGATTCCTGACATTGGCGAGAACCAGCAGATAGTTTTTACCGACTGGCCGGGGCGAAGCCCGCAGGACGTGGAGAACCAGGTTACTTACCCTTTGACGACGGCGTTATTAGGTATTCCGGATATAAAGGTAATACGCAGCAGCTCGATGCTCGGATTCTCGTCGATATACGTGATATTCAGGGATTTTTCAGCATACGAGAAGCTGGTAAACGGGAAGGACTTTTACTGGACACGAAGCAGGGTATTAGAGAAGTTGAACAGCTTGCCGCCTGGAACACTGCCGCCAGGCGTCGTCCCGATGCTCGGGCCTGATGCTACGGCGCTGGGACAGATTTTCTGGTACACGCTTGAAGGCAGGGACAAAGACGGGAGACCTGCGGGGGGATGGGACCTTGAAGAGCTAAGGACGATAGAGGACTGGCAGGTTCGGCTAAAACTCAGGTCGGCGATTGGGGTAAGCGAGGTTGCGTCGATAGGAGGATTTGTTCGGGAGTATCAGGTTGACGTTGACCCTGATGCTATGCGAGCTTACAACGTCACTCTCGAGAATGTCTTTGACGCGGTCAGGCAGTCGAATATCGATGTTGGCGCCCAGACTATTGAGCTGAATCGAGTCGAATATCTGATACGCGGAATCGGGTTTATCAAAACAATTAAGGATATAGAGGATGCCGTAATCAAGGTGAAGGACAACGTGCCGGTGCAGATAAAGCACGTGGCGAAGGTGGTATGGGGACCGCAGGTGAGGTTGGGTGCCTTGGATAAAGCCGGCGGCGAGGCGGTGGGAGGCGTGGTCGTGGCTCGCTACGGCTCGAATCCGCTGGCAGTAATCAAGAGCGTCAAAAGCAAGATAGAGGAGATTTCGCCGGGATTGCCTACAAAAACACTGGCCGACGGGACGGTTTCCAAGGTTGCCATTGTGCCATTTTACGACAGAACCGGTCTGATTTACGAGACATTAGGAACACTCAACGATGCGATATATCAGGAAGTCCTGGTTACGGTCATCGTTATCATCATTATGGTAATGCATCTTCGCAGCAGCGTCCTCATTAGCTCTGTGATGCCGTTAGCGGTGCTGGGCTGCTTCGTCGGGATGAAGACGTTCGGAGTAGATGCCAACATCGTGTCGCTGTCGGGTATTGCAATCGCAGTGGGCACGATAGTGGATATGGGAATCGTCATTTGCGAGAATATACTCAAACATCTGGATGAAGACCCGGCGGATATGCCGAGAGCCGAGGTGATACACCGGGCGGCGGCCGAGGTTGGAAGCGGAGTGCTATCGGCGTGTGCATCGACGATTATCAGCTTTCTCCCCGTGTTTTTTATGGGTGGGCCGGAAGGCAAGCTTTTCAAACCACTGGCATTTACAAAGACCTTTGCGTTGTTTGCCTCTATAGTGATTGCGTTAACTATCATACCACCCCTTGCTCATGTCGTTTTCTTCCCACGCAAGATCGGCATCAAATATGCGAGAACCCTTTTATACGGTCTCTTGGCGATTGTCGGGCTGGCAGTCGGTTTTACATTCAGTTGGCTGACGGGGCTTGCGATTATCGGCTTTGCGGCGTTTTATCTTTTCAGGGACAGGATTCCCCAGCGAATTCAAAAGGTGGCGCCGATGGCCGCCAACGTTATAGTGCTGGCGCTTGTGGCGGTATTGCTTACGGCGGACTGGTATCCATTGGGTGTGCAGAAGGGCTTGTCGGTTAATCTCATATTTGTAGTTATGTTAATCGGCGGGCTGATGGCTCTGGTTTTGCTGTTTCAGCATTTCTATGAGGGAATACTTGGGTGGTGTTTAGAGCACAAGATTAAATTTCTGTCGCTACCTGCGATGCTGGTGTTGCTGGGCGCATTGATTTGGTTTGGATTTGACAGGATATTTAGTTTTGTGCCAAGCGCTCTTCGAGCGAATCGCGAGTGGTCGGCGATGGCACACACGTTTCCGGGGCTGGGGCGTGAGTTTATGCCGCCTCTGGATGAGGGGTCGTTTTTGTATATGCCCACGACGATGGCTCACGCTTCTATCGGCGAGGCGCTGGATATTTTGGAGAAGCAGGATGTGGCGATTAGCAACATTCCTGAGATTGACTCTGTTGTTGGCAAAATCGGGCGGGCGGAATCTGCACTCGACCCGGCGCCGGTGGGGATGATTGAGACGGTCATAAACTATAAAGATGAATATATCCTCGACAAGGCCGGCAGGCGGGTGAGCTTCCAATATGACAAACAAAAAAGAGAATATGTGCGAGACGTCAACGGCGACCTTATTGAAGACCCACGAGGCAGGCCTTACAGGCAGTGGAGGGAGCACATAAAGACGCCTGATGACATCTGGAGGGAGATTATTGCAGCGGCGCAGATACCGGGCACGACCGGCGCACCGAAATTGCAGCCGATTGCAGCACGGCTTGTGATGCTGCAAAGCGGTATGCGGGCGGCAATGGGCGTAAAGATAAAAGGCCCCGACCTGGCGACCATCGAGAAGGTTGGCTTTGAAATAGAAAGGATACTAAAGGAGGTGCCGGGTGTTGACGCTTCTACGGTTATCGCTGACCGGATTATCGGCAAACCCTATCTGGAGATTGTGCCTGACAGGCAGGCACTTGCGCGGTATGGAGTATCGATTGAGCAGTTCCAGCGTGTGTTGGAAGTTGCCATAGGGGGGATACAGATAACAACAACAGTGGAAGGCCGATACAGATTTCCGGTGCGAGTGAGATATTTGCGTGAGCTGCGGGACCAGATTGAGACGTTAGGCAGAATTTTAGTGCCGTCGATGGACGACGCTCAAATACCGATTATTCAGCTTGCTGATATTCGCTACGTGCGCGGACCTGAGGTGATAAAGAGCGAGGACACGGTGCTGGTGGGATATGTGCTGTTAGACAAGAAGGCCGGCTTTGCTGAGGTTGACGTAGTCGAAAATGCGGCGAGAGTCATAAAAGAGAAGGAGGCATCGGGAGAATTTGTCAGGCCTGCAGGGGTGGATATTACCTTTGCGGGGACTTATGAGAATCAGCTTCACGCGGCCAGAACTCTGATGGTTCTGGTGCCGATTTCGCTATTTACGATATTTCTGGTTTTGTATTTTCAGTTCAGAGCTGTATCGATGACACTGATGGTTTTTGTGGGCGTCCTGGTTTCCTGGTCCGGTGCTTTTCTTCTGATTTGGTTATATGCTCAGCCGTGGTATATGAATTTTTCACTGTTCGGCGTCAATATGCGCCAGCTTTTCCAGGTTCACCCCATAAATTTGAGCGTGGCGGTGTGGGTGGGATTTTTGGCGCTATTCGGCATAAGCGACGACGACGGGGTGATAATGGGGACATATCTCAATCAGGTGTTTCGGGCAAAAAAACCTACAACCATCGAACAGATTCGCCAGGCAACAATCGCAGGCGGCAAGCGGCGAGTGAGAGCAGCGTTAATGACAACTGCGACTACGATACTTGCTTTGATTCCAGTTTTCACCTCGACGGGGCGAGGCAGCGACATTATGGTTCCAATGGCGATACCGTCCTTTGGCGGAATGACAATAGAGATACTTACAATGCTCATCGTGCCGGTCTTGTTCTGTTGGCTAAAAGAAGCTGGTTTGAGCACGGCGGCTCAAGTAAAATAGTCCTGCAGGCGATTTTTCATTTACAGATGCGTGTGGCGGTTCGGTGTGGCAAGGCCGGTGAGCAAACGGTGGGTAAAAATAGAGCAGGTCCTCGAGCGGCTGTATCGAAAGTATAACCATCGTGACCTGATAAAGCCGGACCCGCTTCAATTTGTCTATCGATATTCCGTCCCCTCCGATATGGAAATAGTCGCATTGCTGGCGGCAAGTCTTGCCTACGGCCGGGTGCAGCAAATCCAGAAAAGTCTGACGGACCTTTTTGAGCGTATGGGAGAAAGTCCATACGCGTTTGTCCAGGGTTTTGACAAAGCTAAGCGAGAACGGCTGAATGGTTTCGAACATCGCTTCACCACAGGAGAGGACATTTCGGATTTGCTTGCGTTATTAAAGAAAGTTCTGAAACGCTATGGCAATATCCAGAGTTTCTTTGTTGAGGGTTACAGTCCAAACGATAAGAATATTATTCCGGCATTAACGAGGTTTTGCGATTCGCTATATGCGATATATTCAAAGCAGCACAGTGGTAAAGTAAGCAGGGGGTTAAAGTTTTTGTTAGCCGGTCCCGCCGGTGGCAGCGCCTGTAAACGGCTGAATCTTTTTTTGCGATGGATGGTGCGCAAAGATGATGTTGACCTCGGCTTGTGGAAATCGGTTGATAAAGCCAAGCTCATTGTGCCGGTCGATGTGCATATAGGCAGGTTGAGCAGGATTTTGGGGCTTTACAGCCGAAAGACGGTTTCTTTATCCGCGGCGGTAGAGATAACAGAGAGCTTTGCAGAGATTGAACCTGCCGACCCTGTGAAATATGATTTTGCCTTGTCCAGAATCGGCATAACAGAGGGCTGTAACGGCAAATACGACCTGCGATGTGAGGGCTGCGAGATTTTTGATTTTTGCCACAGTTGACATTTTATTTCCGATAAACTAAATTGCTAACAAATCGTATTGCATATTATGTTAGGCACAAAGGTGGTATTATGACGGCAGAATCCGGATTGAAATGGCTGTTGCGTTTTATCGGTCTCGGAACAATACCTGCTTTCATTGCGTCTGTAATGCCTCAATCCTGGCTTGCCGATATGGTCAATAAGGCAGAACCGGGAACCTCGGTAGGAATTCTGATAACTTACTTGTCACGGGGCCTGATGGCCATGTATTTCCTTATAGGGCTGCAATGTTTTGTCTTCGCTTCTGATATAAAACGTTACCGCCCCCTAATTTGGATCCTGGGTGTTGGAAGTTTAATTGTTGCTCCCATTGGACTAATTGTCCTCTTCGCTGGTGTAGCACCGGATCATCGTGCCGGCTTTTTCTGGATTGTCTTTGGTGATTTTGCAGAAGGTTTTGCCCAGGCAGTCCTGCTCGTAATCCTTCTTTTACGTATTCCACGCTGCGACCCTTATTATTGAGGTATTGGAGTTATTTGTCCGCCTGAGGCGGATTTATTGGGCGGGCTCATCCTTATTGGTTAGCACCAATTCACTAATCCACCAATCAACTAATCACCTGGTATCCTGTTCTCCTGATATTCTGCTACCTGATTGCCTGATTCCCTGATAACCTAATTCTCTAATCCGCTTATACCCTGTTCTCCTGATATCCACCGTAAGGTGTCCTGTGGACTGCCTCCTGCTCCCCTGTTTTCCTGCTGACCTCATCTTTCCTTGCCCTGAGCGCATTTATACTGAGCGGAGTCGAAGTAGTCGAAGGAATAGCCATAAACGATTCTTGACATTTTATTTCCACTAAACTAAATTACTTGTCACGGCGAAACGCAAGCGACCCGTCCTCCGTAGCAGTGCCGCTGCGAAGGGTGGAAGCCGGAAGTGTTGTATATTATTATGTTAAAAGAAGTTTTAATATATAGATGTTAATAATTAAGATAATTCTACAAATTTGTGCAGTCATAGGATTGTTACTTTCCTTAGGAGAGATGATAGGAATCTTTAAGGATAAAGATCGTATTGCCTTCCTAGGAGTCTGTCCGAGTAATTGATTTAGTTATGCTTTTTTATCTTTTTTTTGGCCTTAACTTCAAATTTCACACGGCGATACTCTATTTGCGGCGCAAATTAAACTCTTGCCTTTCAAGACGGC
>Ga0315291_10000922_pt1 | contig 39361 bp, 34 predicted proteins | sample YL17G12_20_MG_FD_203070 | JGI IMG/M metagenome (GOLD analysis project Ga0315291, IMG submission 203070) | Sediment microbial communities from Yellowstone Lake, YNP, Wyoming, USA - YL17G12_20 | ecosystem: Environmental > Aquatic > Freshwater > Lake > Sediment | place: USA: Wyoming | collected...
CAGGAAGCTGTTCGCAAACCGATTGGCGAATGGGTTAAGACCCGTTTGGCTAAGCTGGGTGAAAATGACTTGACGCGTCAAAACTCGGTTAATAAAAGTGGCTTTGGAAGAAATATATCACGCTGGGTGGGGCAGGAAACTGTGTTGCCCTCAAATGTGCTGACTTTGCCGCTGGTAGGTACAAATAAAGGTCATCCAGCAGTATTTCCCCCCGAATTGCCGGGTTTCTTTATCAAACTGTTTTGCCCAGTAAACGGTTTAGTTGTTGACCCATTTGCCGGCAGCGGAATGACAGGTATCGCAGCGATGGAAATTGGAAGAGATTGTATCCTGATTGATAATAATGCGGCTTATGCTAAGCTCGCCTTTGAGAATCTACAAAATACCAGGAAAGACGCAACATTCGAGATAGAGCTTCTAACCAAGGACAACCTAGCTGGCTCAAAAAAATCCTCACTACTTGCGACCTTATTGAAAAGGCATAGTCTTGGGAAAGATAGACCTTGCAAACGCAAACATATGTATCAGAGCGCAGTTTGATGGGCTTCTCATAGCTCGTGAAACGTGCCTCGTAGCTCGTCGTTCGTGATCCATGAAGCGTATTGCGTATGGCAGGGTGAAATAGTTTGGAGAGTTCTTTTGGAACCACGCTGTTTACACACTTCCAAGAAAGCTGATACGACAGATCGCGAAAACTATGTTCATTGCGAAGGAACGATTGGGCGTATCAAGTATAAGAAACTCAGAGTTAAAAAAGGCAAGTGTTTTGATGGTCTGATTGATATTTACAAGGAATTCTTTCGAAACGACGATAAAAAGAACAACAAGAAGTGGATATTCAGAGGCCAAAAGAGAAAGAGAACAAAAGAAGGAGATATAGATTGCAGTCATTGTGACAAAACTTCTTGTGAGAAAGATAACGTCGCTTTCCTGGCAAGTCTTCAGAAGGCCTTCAGTAAATTTATGATTGCCGGCCCTGGTGAAACTCAGGAAGAGGCAAAGCAAAAATGGGAAAAGGACGTAATTCGAGCATTCAAACGAAAGGCCCATCACTACGAGAGTAATATCCCTGATAAAGTGGATATCCTTGAATGGCTGGCACTAATACAGCACTACTTCGGCCCTACACGCCTGTTGGATTGGGTGTATTCTTATTTCATAGCGTGTTATTTCGCAATGAATGAGCTGGATTGCAAAGAAGAAATAGCCGAGGTTTGGGCTATAGATGCCAACTGGCTTACATACAATAAAGAACGCAAAGTCGAGAGGATAGCAGAGATTATCGGCAACGGAAATTATTCTGTCCTGAACACAACGGCAGGATGGCAAGCAGAAGTTGAACATATTGATAGAAACTGTGCCTTGTCAAATGGGGTCATCCATTTTCTGATGAGGGAACCGAGCGCGTGTGTTTACAATGTTACTCCCTTTAGACTCAATGAAAGACTGATAAACCAGCAGGGCACGTTCCTCTTACAAGGTGACATAACGCAGTGCTTCATCAGGAATTTGGAAGCAACTCTCAGGGATAACCTTACCTCCAGTAGCGAGCATTTAATGAGGGTCGTGATTTCGTTGGACGGAATAGAAGCAAAAAAGCAGGTTCTTCGTGATTTGGATAGAATGGGAATAAACCAGGCTATGCTTTTTCCTGACCTGCGGGGTTTCGCTGAATCGTTAATAAGGAGACTTGCGTTTCCTGAAAAACGCAATCCCAAATAGTAAATAGTAAATCGCGGCCCTACCCCTAAAGTGGTAGTCAAAAAATCTGTTCAAAACCGCTCAAAACCTGCTCATTTTTGGTCAATTTCTTTCAATTTCCTATCAATTTCTGTCAAAAAAGTGCAAAAAACGCTAATTTTTACCCTCATTTTTAGCCCAAAAACAAGTAAGTCCTATAAAATCACCATTTTTACTACCACCAACCACCCCATTTTTCAAAAAAACCTTCAAAAAACCCTATTTCCCTCTATTTTCCGACTTTTTTACTCTTCTTTTCTCCTCTTTTTCTTTTGCCTTTTCCGGCTGATGCTCCCGCCTGCGGCATCTGCGGCTCAATCACCGTCCGCAACGCCACCTGCTATAGGTGCTACAACTGCGGCAACTCGATGGGCTGCTCATAACTCGTCGCTCGCTACTCGTGGCTCGTGAAGCGTCCTGCGTAAAGCGGGAACAAAATTGGTCCGAATGACCGGTCTGTAGAGGACCATTTTTACCCAAACACGAAGACCGCTCCTTCTCTGTGGTGATAGACGACTTCTGCAGTTTATGTTAGAATCTTGGCTCAAGATTCCGTTTTCAGTCGCAAGTTATCGAGGATGCTATGGCAAATAATACTATTACATCGCCGAAGGGGTTTCTGGCGGCGGGGGTCGGCTGCGGGATAAAGCAGTCCGGCAGGCCGGATTTGGGACTTATTGTCTGCCCCGCCGGCGCCACGGCGGCGGCGGTCTTTACGACAAACAAAGTCGTATCGGCATCGGTCCAGATAAGCAAAAAGCACATAAAAAGCCCCCGGATTTTTGCGGTAGTCATCAATTCCGGCAACGCCAACACCTGCACCGGAAAGACAGGTATCGAAAACGCAATAAAAATGTGCGTGCGAACAGCACGACAACTACAAATCGAAAATCGAAAATTGAAAATCGAAAATAGGAATATCCTCGTTGCTTCGACCGGCATAATCGGCCATCAGTTGCCTATGAAAAAGATAACAGCCGGCATCCCGAAGGCGGCGGCATCGCTTTCGGATTCAGCTAAAGCGGGGCTTTCCTTTGCGAAAGCGATAATGACCACCGACACAAGGCCTAAACAAACGGTCCGCCAACTAAACCTCGAGGCAGGGGTCAGGGGTCAGGGGTCAGGGGTCACGATAGCAGGCGTGGTCAAGGGAGCAGGTATGATTGCCCCGAATATGGCCACAACGCTTTGCTTTATCACAACCGATGCAGCCATAACCAAACCGCTACTGGCAAGGGCATTGAGGGACGCTATCGGCAATTCGCTGAATAAATTGACCGTTGACGGCCATCAAAGCACAAACGATACGGCGATAATCCTCGCATCAGGCCTTGCCGGCAATCGGCCCATAGTAAAGCAGTGCCCGCGATACAAAAAATTCGCCGCGGCGCTGGCGGACTTGTGCGACGATTTAGCAAGACAAATGGCCCTCGACGCCGAAGGCGCAACGCGGATGTTCAAGGTCATCGTCAAAGGCGCCGCAACACGGGCCGAGGCGGCAAAGGCCGCCAGGGCGGTCGCAAATTACCCGCTGGTGAAATGCGCGGTGCACGGCGGCGACCCAAACTGGGGCAGAGTCATTTGCGCAGTCGGCTCGGCAGGCGTAAAATTAAATCCGGCAAAGCTGTCCTGCAAAATCGGCCCGATTACCGTCTTCAAGAACGGCGCACCAGCGAAATTTGACGAAAAAAAGGCAAGTGCGGTTATCCGCCAAACTGAGCACACGATAATAGTGGATTTGGGCGTCGGCAGGGCCGGCGATTTCTGCTACGGCTGCGATTTAAGCGCCGAGTATGTAAGAGTCAACGCCGACTACCGGACATAAACGGCCATACCATATTAAGAAGACCAAGTCAGCTCAGAATCAGCACTATAAAAGGCGTGGCTAAAGAGGTCGCCGCATAAGTATCTAAACACGGCGGTAGGCAGAAACAGCCTGCTTGGTGCCTGATATTATCATCTCGCCCGTCCAAATTGGCTTTGGCTTTGCCCCTTCAGGCGGTGAATGTCCCTGGGGAACCAACGTGATTTCTTTGGGAACTGTGCCAGGAGCCAACTCTCTAAACTTGGCAATATTGGTAGTGCGTCCCTCGTATGAACATACGCTGCTGCTAATGAATTCGGAGGCCCCTGCTTCCTCTCCACGAATTTGCAGATTAATTTCCTCCAGATTGTATTTCCCCTCGACTTCTACTAAATACTCGCCCATCCTACTATCCCCTTAATTGATGTTAACGAATGCCTGATTTTTTGAATACGGCATCCAATTCCTTTATCCGTTCCGGATCCTTTGCATTTCTCACGTGCCTCTGGAGCTGTGATTTCGCTTCTTCAATATCAGCGGGAGGCGCTGCACTATCAGCATCCAATAACGACAGAGCGTTTTTGACTTTATCCAGGTCCTGCGGTTGTAGTTTGCCAATCGCCTGGGTAAGGGACACCTTTAAGTCTATGTCCCCTTCCGTCATCGGGACCAGTTTGGCCACTTTAATCTGCTCATCCTGCTTTTGCTCTTTTACACCTGCATCACTCTGAATTGCCTGGATAGCTCCTGAGAAAGTGCCAGCGTAATAATAGTAATGCAGGTCAGTAACAGCATCACAAAACAGGTAGTGCTGAAGGTCCTTCTTCATTCCCAGCAGGATGGGCACCAAAGCTTTCTTGCGTTCGGCGTTCATTGCGGCAACCAATGCAGGAATAGTCTTCTCAAAGTAGTAGTTCTTATCAATGATGGCTTTTGAACCTGTTACTGCTGCGGCTGTAGTAGAGAGCACAGTTTTTGTGTCAACGCCGGAGACCGCTGCGCCGGCGAGATTCAGCGACAGCACAGTCATTTCGGACGCAGAGTCTATGAGCTGCTTCTCAGATGTTATGTCCCTGATAAACTGGAGATAGCGGATATTTGTAAGCACCAGTCTGGCAGTTATAAATTCATCTCTTGCTTCCCTAGTAGGATTTTTATAGAACTCGGAAATAGCAGCGGCTTGATCGAAATGTTTGGTAAGCTCTTTGAGGTCTTTGTTAATATCAAAGGACATTTCCGGGGCCCCGCCACGTCCGACGAAGCTGCAACCCGGCAGCATCACAGCAGTGGAAAGCAAGACAAGAAGAACAGCCCGGCATTGTCGTCTCGAGGAGCCGTCAAATAATACCAATCGGCACATCGTTCTATTACCTCCGTTAGACATCAGGTTATGATTTCCGCACCAAATGGCGTATCGGCGAAAACACCGTTCAATCTTTAGATTTTATCAGAACACCTTAATTTTTGGGAACAGTAAAGCCCAAAAGTGTAACAGTAACCTGTTAGAGGAGAGACGCACCTCGATACGACAGACATGCCGGCAAAATCATCTGCCTGCAACATGCAAAATGCTCAAGTTTGAAAAAAATGCTTGAAAGACAAGCATATTCGGTTATACTTTGCGACTTTGTTTGTGCACCGTGTACTTGGATATGTTATTAAGAGTTCTTGAGACGAGGAATTTATGAAGAGAATCTGGGTGGTTGCATTATTGATCGCCGGTGTTCTGGCGGCGTCAGTGTGGTCGTTTACGGCTAATCCGGAGTCCGCAACCGGACCTGCGTCGGTATCGGCAGTTGCGGAAAAAGGGTCTGAAATTACGCTTTTGGAACTGTTAGTCAGCAATAAATATGCCTCGTATGAGAAGGTCGCGATGGTAACGAATGTGTTCATATCGCTGGCCGGCTTAGCATACGCGCTGCTGTTAGTCAAACAGGTCAGGGAAGCCGACCAGGGCACCGCGCGCATGCAGGAGATAGCGCATGCGGTGCGTGAAGGAGCAAACGCATACCTGTACCAACAGTTCCGTGTGGTGGGCCTTCTGATTGTGGTTATTACTGTGGTGTTGTTCTTTGCGGCCAAGGCCTCGGGGGCGGCGCCGGCGATTGCGTGGGGCAGGGCAATTGTGTTTCTGGTTGGTTCGACATTTTCCGCAACGGTCGGTTTCGTGGGGATGCGGCTGGCAACGACGGGCAATCTGCGGGTGGCTGCGGCTGGTGTAAAACTGAATCCGGCGAAACTATCCTGCAAAATCGGAGGTATTACCGTCTTTAAGAACGGTGCGCCGAGAAAGTTTGACGAGAAGAAGGCCAGTTCGATTATTTCTCAGGCCAAGCACACGATAACGGTGGATTTGGGCGTCGGCAGGGCCGGCGATTTCTGCTACGGCTGCGACCTGAGCGCCGAATACGTCCGAATTAACGCGGAATACAGAACGTAGAAGTGCAAAACTTAAAACCAAAAATGCAAAACTGAGGAACGCAAATCGCGGCCAAACGCGAAAAACCGCCCGAATTTTCGCTCAATCCTGCAGCATTTTTAGCTTTAGCTGCGTGGTTTCTGCAAAAAACACTTGAAAAAATCTTCCAAACGATTAAACTCTGTGACTTTTTAGTAGTTCAATGTTTGCAGAAACCTTAATTGCTCGAAAGGAGTAGATAACGTGAACACTTTTAGAAAAGTCTCTGCAGTTTCGCTCGTAACGGCTGCTTTTAGCGCAGTAGCAAAAGCAGCAGAAGCTCCGCAGGCCGCCGCTGTCACCGGAGGGACGCCATTAATCTGGTGGATTGCGCCGCTATCGTCCGTTGCAGCGATAGTGTTTGCCTACATCTTCTATAAGCAAGTGATGGCGGCACCCAAAGGCAACGAGACTATGGAAGAGATAGCATCATACGTTCGCGAGGGCGCTTATGCGTATCTTTTCAGGCAGTACAGCGTGGTGGCATTAATATTTGTGCTGCTGAGTCTTATTTTCGGTGTGCTGGCATACTTCGGCATTCAGAACCCCTTCGTGCCGGTGGCCTTTTTGACAGGCGGATTCTTCAGCGGTTTGTGCGGCTTCCTCGGAATGAAGACCGCAACTTCCGCATCGAGCAGGACCGCCCAGGGAGCGACTATCAGTCTCAACAGGGCATTGCAGGTCGCATTCCGCTCCGGCTCTGTTATGGGGCTGGTGGTCGTAGGGTTCGGTCTGCTGGATATTTCGCTATGGTATTTGATTTTAGACAAACTGGTTTATACCGCCGAACATATGGCCGGCGGTCTTAAACTCTTTGGCGTAACGCTGGTGAATGCTGGGATGAATCCCGAAACCAAATTAGCCGAAATCACTACGACTATGATTACATTCGGTATGGGCGCTTCGACGCAGGCGCTGTTCGCCCGTGTGGGCGGCGGCATCTTCACCAAGTCAGCGGATGTCGGAGCGGACCTCGTAGGCAAGGTGGAAGCGGGAATCCCCGAAGACGACCCCAGAAACCCGGCGACAATCGCCGACAACGTGGGCGACAACGTAGGCGACGTTGCGGGTATGGGCGCAGACCTCTACGAGAGCTACTGCGGCTCAATCTTAGCAACGGCGGCGCTCGGGGCAGCGCTTCCAATGAACATTCTGTCGCAATACGGTATGGACCCGCTGAAGGCGGTGCTTTCGCCAATGATTGTCGCCGGCATAGGAACGCTCCTTTCAATCCTCGGCATATTCCTTGTCCGCTGCAAAGAAGACGCCTCGCAGAAAAACTTGCTGCGGGCCTTACTGACAGGGACATTAAGCAGCTCATTACTTATCCTCGTAGCGGTCATCGCATTGGTCCTGGCCGGCTGGATAAGCTGGGGCATCTTCGGCTCGGTAGTCGCAGGGCTTATAGCAGGAGTCCTGATAGGCCAGTTCACGGAATACTACACATCCGACACATACGCCCCCACAAGAGGCATCGCGGACCAGGCGCCAATGGGCGCTGCAACTACGCTAATCGACGGCTTCGCGACGGGGATGTATTCTTCGGGTCTGCCGGTCATAACAATAGTTGCCGGCATTTTGTGCTCGTTCGGTTTTGCCGGCGGCTTTACGAATGTGGCAATGGGACTTTACGGCATCGGATTTGCAGCAGTGGGGATGCTGGCGACACTTGGTATCACCCTTGCGACTGATGCTTACGGGCCTATCGCCGACAACGCCGGCGGAAATGCAGAGATGAGCCATTTGGGCCCGGAAATCCGTAAAAGAACCGACGCCCTCGACTCGCTGGGCAACACCACAGCAGCGACCGGCAAAGGTTTCGCAATCGGCTCGGCGGCCCTGACGGCGCTGGCGCTTCTGGCGGCATATATCGAAGAGGTGCGTATCTGGATAGGACGGCTGGCCAATCAATCGGTTGACAGCATCTACCGGGTCGGAAACACCGTCTTCTATAGCGGACAGATAACCGACAAAGTGCAGGCAGGTTTTGAAGTCATTAAAGCGAAGGCACAAGCTGCCATGGAAACACTGCCTGTTCTGCTGAATGTAAAGACGGCGTCTATTACGGATTTTGTTTCAGCATACGCCCTGAACATCATTAACCCCAAGCTCATCGCCGGGATATTCCTCGGCTGTATGATGACGTTTGTGTTCGCGGCGATGGCGATGAAGGCAGTCGGGCGAGCCGCAGGCAAAATGGTAAATGAAGTCCGCCGACAGTTCAGGGAAAAGCCTGGTATTATGGCCGGTACGGAAAAGCCGGATTATGCACGATGTGTGGCAATCTCAACAGCAGGTGCGCAGCGGGAAATGGTGCTGCCGGCTATGATGGCAATTATCGTGCCGGTCGCAACGGGGCTGCTTCTGGGCGTGGAAGGCGTTATGGGGCTGCTGACAGGGGCTATGTCGTGCGGTTTTGCACTGGCGGTAACGCTCAACAACGCCGGCGGCGCCTGGGACAATGCCAAGAAGTATATCGAAAAAGGCGCCCACGGCGGCAAAGGCTCGCCCGCCCACAAGGCCGCCGTCGTAGGTGATACGGTCGGCGACCCGTTCAAGGACACCTCCGGGCCGAGTATGAACATCCTGATTAAGCTGATGTGTATGGTCAGCGTGGTGTTCTCGGGCGTGGTCGTCAAATTCGGGCCTGCCATTTCCAACTGGCTCGGTATGGGCAAATAGGCCGATTTCTGCAGATATTTGAAAAAAAGTGAAGAAACGGCTTGACATTTTGTATATCACGGGCTATACTTAATGATAGGTGTCCGGCCCAGGAAGAGTAGTGGAACGGTCGGCCTGTTGTGAGGTGCACTTCCTGATGTTCGCTGGAAAGGAGTCCGTAGCGGCTAAGAAAAAGCCGTAGCGAGGCCACGGGAAGGTGAACATCTAAATAGCAGGAGACCAAACAATGGCCGATTATGTCGATTTTGAAAAGGTGTTAGCGTTGTTTGAGTCGCACGGCTGGAAGCTGAAAAGAATCTGGGAACCATATCGGGTTTTTGTTAAGGAAGGAGAGCTTCCCTGGCTTATCCCGGTACATGGTAGGAAAGTGGATGTTGAATATGTCGATAAATTTAAAAGATTCCTCGAAGAGCAGGGCGAAACATAACAGTCTCAACCGTCCTTTTAGCAAGGACACTTTGCGGAAGGCCACTGAGATTGTGGAAAATTATCGCATAATACTTGAGAGAAGTGAAAGGTTAGGTTTTATTGGCAGTTCTGTTGAGCTACCTACCGTCTTTGCAGATGCCAAAACGCCTGAGAAATGCTACAGTGCCACAAAAGAAGCCTTGACGGCTGCGGTTGCGACAATGATTGAGTGCGGCCAAAGGCCGCCACAACCGGCGTCTGCCAGGAAGCGTGACGTTCAAGTAAATGTTAGACTCACTTCTGAAGAGAAACTATTACTTGCTAATGCAGCCGTTAATCTTGGATTTGAGGGCATATCGGATTTTATTCGGAAGACTGCTCTGAGTCGTGTCCTTTCTAATCACTAACTTATACCTATCGATTTGTTAATTCCGCGTATGGAGTTTAGCCACAGCGTCCTGAGCAAATCTGGATTCCCGTTTGAGTTCGGCCTACTTTGACCTTACCTTGCTCCATGGTGCGAGGCAAGAGGGAATGATAACCAGCCACTTGATACTCCCACAACATTAGCCGGTTGACGCGGCCATTTAATATCTGTAATCTATCAGGGTGGTCGTTCGGGTCACCCTGTTTTTTTCATCAAGGATTAGGGATTTGGCAAAAAGAACGAAAAGCGCCGCAAATAGAGCCAGACAGACAAAGGCGTTCGCCCTCGCCGCCGCAAAGATAGCATCCGGCCTGCATTGCACCAATATTGTGGTGATGGACCTGCGGGGGATATCGCCCGCCACCGATTATTTCGTAATCGCCACCGGCACAAGCGACAGGCAGATGCGGACGGTCGCCGACGAAACTTACCTGACTGCGAAGGGAAAAAACTTCTCTCTTTTCGGCCGGGCCGGCTACGAACAGGCACGATGGATACTGCTGGACTTTATCGATGTGGTGGTCCATATCTTCGATAGCGAATACCGGGAATACTACGACCTGGAACTTCTCTGGGGCGACGCCAAGAGAATTGATTACTGATTATTTTCAAAGCCACAGAGAACGGCAGAGAAACCAAAAAAGTATTTTTGCCACAGAGGACACAGAGATCACAGAGATATAAAAATGTCTGATGAGTTGACAGAGAGAATCATTGGCGCAGCAATTGAAGTTCATCGAGAGCTTGGGGCAGGGCTTCTTGAGTTGATTTATGAAGAGGCGCTGTGTTATGAGTTCCAGCTTCAGGGCATCAAATATGAACAGCAGGTCCCGGCAGATATAATCTATAAAGGACACGTTATTAAAGGCCAGAGAATTGATTTACTCGCCGAAAAAGAGGTGGTTGTTGAAATTAAATCGGTGAGCAAATTGCCGGATGTGGCAGTTGCCCAGATTATTTCTTATCTTAAAGCAACAAATCTAAAGCGTGGCCTGATTATAAACTTTGGTGAAAAACGATTGATTGATGGCGTTAAACGCGTGTCGGTTTAATTTTTGCCACAGAGGCAACATATTGTTTTTAGTCACAGAGATCACTTTTGTTTGGCCACAGAGAGCACAAGGACACAGAGATTGATAGATAAAAAAACAGTTTTTGTTTTAGGCGCCGGGGCCAGTTGCCCTTATGGTTACCCGTCGGGCGCGCATCTACGAGAGCATAGCTAACTTTTTTTGTATAGCCACAGAGAACACAGAGGTCACAGAGAGAAAAAAATGGAAAAAGAAAATTTATCAACAATCTGGCCCATTCTGTATTTTGAAGCGGATTGGCCATCGAAAAGTTATAATTTTGACTTGGGCGTTCAGCTTATTAAGGCGGATAAAACTTTATTAGAGGAAATAACCGATCTTGATAGTGATTATTTCCGAAATAATATTGATGCCGCTTTTAATACACATGACAACACCCAATGGTTCTTGGCAATGCATCGCCCGGAAATAACTGAACATATTTCTGTAAACGAAATCGGTATGTCATTTGTCGATAGTTTACAGGAAAACATTAAAAAGTCATTTTTGATGACCATGCAACTTGTGCGTTCAACAGCCGCGATTTGTCCCTTTGACTTCCCCGCAGAAATCCAAGAAGATTCCATCGGCGAAGTCGATACAAATATGTTTATTTGGGGGCTACCATCTTCGGACAAGCCGGACGTTTATCTCCCGGAGATTTTTGGAATAAGTGACTTGCAACTCATAACGGATTTATGGTCGGCTATTATTAAACTTAGGAAACTGGACTACTGGGCGAGCCAAATCTCTAAAGAAGAATTTTTTGCAGATCTTGATAAGAAGGCAGGAGAAGGCGCTGTGAAAAAATTCGTTGATATGATCATGTCGCACTCTGCTTATTTGGAATTTCCAGAAGAAGAACGTAAGCAGCACAAAGAAAAATGGACTGTTTTAACTAAGGAGGCAATAAACAAAGGGGAAGAATTCTTAAAGGAATTTTACAAAGATAGTTTTCGAAAGGTTTTTTTGGAGAAGCAAGAGGAGGTATTTTCTAATCGCACACGAATAGGAAGAGCACTCAATCTCTTTTTCGAAGGTCTCCACTTGCCGCTTCAGCATTCTTTTCTATCGATGTGCCTGGTTCTGGAAACAATATTTACGGTTGAGGAAGCCGAAATTACCTATCAGTTTGCGACAAGATTGGCAAACATCACTGGTAAGACCTTTGAACAGCGAAAAGACATATTTGAAAGAGCCAGAAAAGTTTATAGGGAACGGAGCAATATTGTTCATGGGAGGAAGTCGATTGAAACAGTGGAATCTAACATTTTGAAAGACGCCTTTTTCTTTGCTCGTCAAAGCTTGCAGCATATCCTGCTTGATGATACGCTTATGAAGTTATATTCCGATCCTATAACGTCAGACAAAACGAAAGACCCCAACACAGCGGTTAAGGCAATAAAGGAGTATTTCAGAGATTTGGATTTACGGTGCGATTAGTGATATATTACGGCTAAAGGAAGTTTAATTTCTCTGTGTCCTCTGTGCCCTCTGTGGCGAAAAATATTAAAGAGATAAATTCTCTGTGGCTAAAATGGTAGAGCGATGAAACCTGTTATCGACATACTTGAGCAGAGAGTAAGTGCGGCAATGGCTGCTGCAAGCGGCAGGGACAACTACGCTGCTGTCGTAGCACCGGCGACCGACTCGAAGTTTGGCGATTATCAGGTCAACGGCATAAGAAAAAATTGATTATTTATTATTTACTATTGACTATTTGATGAAGACCGTAAAAGACCAGCTCGAAGAGGAGATATCGGCTGCAATGCAGGCCTATGCGCCAGGCGCCGGCATTTGTCCGGCTATTGTGCAGCCTTCCACCAACCCACAATTTGGAGACTACCAAGTCAACGGCGTAATGCCGCTGGCGAAAACAATAAAAGCCAACCCAGTTCAGAGCGCCCAGGAAATTGTTTTAAGGATGGATGTCAGTAAAATTTGCGAGCAGCCGGAGGTTGCCGGGCCGGGGTTTATTAACCTTCGACTAAAAAACGATTTTGTCGCCAAATCGCTGCTTGAGGTAAATAAAGACCCGGCCAATCTCGGCATAGAAAAGGCCGCCGAGCCGAAGACCGTTGTCGTTGATTTTTCGAGCCCGAATATTGCCAAGCAAATGCACGTCGGCCACCTGCGGAGCACAATAATCGGCGACTGCATCTGCCGAATTCTTGAATTCCTCGGCCACAAGGTCATTCGCCAGAACCACATCGGCGACTGGGGACTTCAGTTCGGTATGCTATTTGCTTCCATGAAAGAACAAGGGCACAGGGTTCCGTTGGATGTGGTTGATCTTGAGCAACTTTATAAGGATGCGAAGAAGCGTTTTGACACCGACCAGAAATTTGCCACTACTGCAACAACGAGTGTGGTTGACCTACACGTTGGAGACGCACGGGTGCGAAATGATTGGAAGGAGATTCTCGAAAAATCCCTCACTCACTGCTTTCAAATCTACGACCTATTAGGTGGTATATTTAAAAAGGAAGATATTTGTGGTGAGAGTTTCTACAAGGATATGCTGAAGGACGTTGTTTCGGAGTTAAAGAAAAAGGGTTTGGCGGTGGAATCTGAAGGAGCGATTTGTGTTTTTCTGCCCGGGTTCAAGGATAAAGAAGGCAATCCGCTGCCGGTGATAATTCAAAAGTCCGATGGGGCGTATTTGTATGCGACGACGGACTTGGCGGCCATACGGTATCGGGTCGAGAAGCTAAACGCAGACAGGATAATCTACGTTACGGACGCCAGGCAGAATCTGCATTTCCAGATGCTCTTTGCGGTGGCTGATATGGCCGGGTGGCTCGAACGAAACGGCAAAAAAATTGAACCTGTGCACGTTACCTTCGGCAGCGTGTTGGGTGAAAATGGCAAGCCCTTAAAGACACGCGAGGGTGAGAATGTAAAATTAAAAGAACTTTTAGATGAGGCGGTGACACGGGCGAGGAAGATAGTCGAGGAGAAAAATCCAGAGCTGCCTGATAAGCAGAAAGACGAAATTGCGAGGGCGGTTGGAATCGGAGCGGTCAAATATGCGGACTACTCCAACAACAGGACCAGCGATTATGTATTCAGCTTTGACAAAATGCTTGCGATGGAGGGCAACACCGCCCCCTATATGCAGTATGCTTATGCACGGATAAAATCGATTGAGCGCAAGGCGGAGACCAAGGGCGTCAAAATTGAGGATGAACTCGCCGACATAAAAACTCTGAGCTTGACTGAGCCGGCGGAGCTAAATTTAGGCAAGCACCTGATTCGCTATGGCGAGGCGGTAGAGGCAGCCGCTTCCGATTACAGGCCCAATTATCTGACAAGTTATCTTTACGATTTGGCCCAGAAATTCAGCGTATTTTATACCGATTGTCCTGTTCTGGATGCAGGCCCGGATAAAAGACCCACGCGGCTTTTGCTTTGTGATTTGACCGCCAGGACTATCGAACACGGGTTAAGTACGCTTCTGGGTATTGAGGTAGTTGAGCAGATGTAGAAAAAAGAAATTTTAGACACGGATAAACACGGGATTTACACTGTTTTAGACAAGGATAAATAAACAATCATTATGGCTACAGAGACATATCCTTAAAGGAAAAACGCGAGTATCAAGGGAAAGCTGGAGGTTCGCAAGCTATGGCTTATTCGCTCGAACAGAAGATGCCTAAAAAGAAGCTGATTGAGTTCTGCAAAAGGAACCACATCAGGAAACTGTCGGTTTTCGGGTCTGCTACTCGCGGTCAATTGGGGTCGGACAGCGATATCGACCTTTTAGTGGAGTTTGAGGAAGGCCATACGCCCGGCCTTTTTTCGATTGTCAGAATGGAGATGGAACTTACGGAAGCACTTGGCAGAAAGGTCGATTTGCGGACGCCTGAAGATTTGAGCCAGTATTTTCGCGACGAGGTGGTACAAAATGCCAAACTTCAGTATCAAGCATGAAGACAAAGTGAGATTGCGGCATATGCTGGATGCCGCGATTGAAATCCAGCAATATGTGGAATCTTCAACGCGCGAAGATTTGAACCGCGACCGAAAGCTGGTTCATTCGCTCGTTCGTCTCCTTGAAATCATCGGTGAAGCGGCAACGCAAGTGTCGGAGGAACTTCGGGAAAACGTTCCCGATATTCCCTGGCCTGTCCTGGTCGGTATGAGAAACCGCCTTATTCATGCCTACTTTTCCATCAACTTGGATGTCGTGTGGAGCACCTCAATAGAAGATATCCCATCGCTTATTAGAGAACTGAAAACACTCCTTGGCGAAGGCTGAGAAAATGGATTTTCTCCTACACAAAGGACCTTGCAGTTACAAAAATGCGGAGTAAGCAGGTAATGAAAACAATCCAGAAGAATTTTCATATAAGCACGAAAAGCCGAAACCAGATGATTGACATCACAAACCAGGTCGGCTCGATTGTCACTCAATCAGGCATCAGCAACGGCGATGTGATAATCTATAGTCCTCACACGACCGCGGCGATTACGATAAATGAAAACGCCGACCCATCGGTTCCGCACGATATACTGCTGACTTTAGAACAGCTCATTCCACGCTCTATGCCGGGCTACCAGCACTATGAGGGCAACTCCGATGCGCACTGCAAAAGCAGTATCATCGGGTGCAGCAGGCAGGTCCTGATAAAGGATGGGGCGATGTCGCTCGGGACCTGGCAGGGGATTTTCTTTTGCGAATTTGACGGCCCCCGCAGCAGAAAGGTCATAGTCCAGGTCCGCGGAGAGTGAAAGGCCTGAGCAGGGCGCACAAATCGCTTCGCACGAACCTATTATGAATAGCAAGTATTTCAAGGGATTGCCCGCCAACATCATCCTGCTGGGAATCGTCAGCTTCTTAAACGATGTCAGCAGCGAAATGATACTGCCGATTCTGCCGATGTTCCTCAAATCGCTGGGCGGCGCGGGCCTGGCGGTGGGACTGGCGGGCGGCTTTCGGGACAGCATCCCGAGCATTTTGAATATCGTCTTCGGCTACCTCTCGGACAGATTGGGCAAAAGAAAAATATTCATCTGGGGCGGATATGTAACTTCCGCCGTATTCAGACTATTGCTTGTGCTCTCGAAGAGCTGTCAGCAGGCGGTGATTCTCTCTTCTCTCGAAAGGATAGGCAAAGGGTTAAGGACCGCGGCAAGAGACGCCATTATTGCGGACTCCGCCGCTGCGGCCCGCGGCAAAGGCTTCGGCATCCACAGGGCCTTCGACAGCGCCGGCGCGATTGTCGGCTCGGTCGCCGTATTCATTTTGTTCTGGGCATTCGATTTTGGCTTCAAGCCGATTATCCTCGTTGCCGGAATTATCGCGTTTGTTTCACTTATACCGCTTCGGTTTGTGAAGGAGACCGAGACGCCGCCACACAAGAGCTTACAAAAGATAACCCTGCGAGGACTTCCGGCGCCGCTTAGGATATTTATTGCAATTGCCGGCGTGTTCGCACTGGGAAATTTCAGCTATATGTTTTTTATAATGAAGGCCCAGGAGGCGTTTTCGGACAAATCGTCTGTCACCGTGCCGATTCTTCTTTACGTCCTTTTCAATATCTTCTACACGGCGTTCGCCGCCCCCTTCGGCGCCCTGTCGGACAAAATCGGACGAAGCAAAATTCTCATCCTCGGCTACGGACTTTTTTCCGCGACCTCTTTTGGCTTTGCGTACCTTAGTTCGTTACCTGCTTTTATAGTTCTGTTCGCACTCTACGGCGTCGCCTACGCAGCAATTGAGAGCAACCAGCGGGCCTGTGCATCCGATTTGGCCTCGCAGCAGTTAAAGGCAACGGGCATGGGGGCATTCCACACGACAATAGGATTGATGGCGCTGCCGGGAAGCGTCATAGCCGGACTTCTGTGGCAGAAAGTCACTCCATCGGCAACTTTTATCTACGGGGGCGTGATGGGCTTTATTTCCGTTTTTCTATTCATAACCTTTAGAACAACCTTGAGGCCCGCGAAGAGCAGCGGCTAATCAGATGAGACCGACAACCCTGTGCAAGCATTCATTTCCCAGGTCCGCCAAGTTCTGCCTGCAGCCGTGAGAAATGTGCGCATAAAAAAGGCGAGGTGGTGGATCCGGCTGGGGGGGAGACCGGTATTCCACACTGCCTCGCCGAGGTTCGTATAAGCTGCAAACAGCGGCGTCATTTTGCTCTAAAAGACAGAGCACTTACGCCAATACTTCCCGGATATCGTTAAATAAAATGCACGCTTCTCCGGGATTAACCCCAAATAACCGGCTTTAACAGCTTTATTATATGCATTCCCGCGAAAAAATGCAAGTCAAAAATCACATTTTTTATCGTCAATTTGCCCCCAATTACTGCAACATTAAAAGTTTTCAGGGCACAGTCCCCAAACCTCGCTGCGTGCAAAACCAAGCCAACCCAACCAACTGCCGCCCCAAAAACCCGTCAAAAGTCCAACTTTCAAGCTCCAAACGCCCCTGCGCTCTTACTGTTGTTACTATCTGCTGGCTGCGATATCTTTTGTCCGGCTGAGGATTTCCTGTGGGGATTGGTCGGGAGGGATGTCGAGCCAGTTGACATTTTTGAAGGTTTTGAACCAGGTCCGCTGTCCTTTTGCCAGCCGGCGGGTATTTTTCTTTATAAGCTCGACTGCATCCTCCAAAGTCATCCGGCCAGCCAAATAAAACAGCTTGTGTTAAGCGACACCGCTGCGGTGCTGCGAGCACAACGCCAGTTACAAACCGTCTGACCTGCGCACAGGTAAGTCCATTGGCCACAGGGTAATAGATGCAAAACCTTAAAAATGAGTTACTACCTGTCATTTATTTCAGAAAAATATAAGTCCTTATTACAAAAAGACTTACAGAAACTTTATTACTAAAATTTTAACTAACAAAAATATAAGTCCTTATGACAAGAACACTTGCAAAACTTTATTACTAAAACTTTAACTAATTTAGCTAAAGTTTGATAAGTTTAGTTAAACTCAAAATAAGTTTTTGTTAAAGGTTGCTGTTTAATTGCCTATGACCCATTTGGACACACGGCGGGAACCGGTATTTCTGATGATTTTGTCTTTGTTAGACATTGCGTAAAGCAAGTTACTTATCTTGTTTTGTTTCTGCTTTCCACTTAAAACATCCGATAGCTTTTTAAGCAATAAATCGTCTATTTCCTTCCTGCTTGCGGAACCGTACTTTTTGATAAAAGCGATTATCATGTTTTTGTATTGCTGGTCGTCAAAAGCGCGATATCTGATATATTTAGCTTTTTCCCCCATAGCTACCGCAATGGATGACGAAACAAATAAACGCGGGTATCTTCCTTCAACAAGCTTTTGGGATTTCAAAAATTTACGTGCATCTTTAGAGATGCTGATGCCTTTCTGGACTTTGTCCAGAAGCATTACGGCAGTTAAATCCATATCAGGATTTTTAATCAGCAATCGAGTATAATTTTCATTTAGCACCTTGCCTGCTATCTTGACAATCACCTTATCGGGGTGAGACAAATCGTAATCAGGCAGCGGGAAAAATCTTCCCATTTGTGTTTTAAACATCTTTTTTATTCCGCCACCGATAATGTCAATCATATTGAGGTTAAACATTGCACTGGCAAGGAAATAATTTCGATAAACTTCCGGTGGAGAGTCTTGGGTGATAACAGCTTCTACGCTTCCGGGGATGAAACTACCCACGTTGTCAAATATCAATTCATCCGGTCTTTCTACAACATTTATTTTGCCTTTTAACTCGTAATCTTGATGTGCTATGCAGTTGTGCAGCGCTTCACGGATTACCCACAGATCATATTGATTTATTTCTGTGGGAAACAGAGTTTCAGCCGGCAAATAACGATATTTAAGATTACGAATGTTTGATAAGACACGCTCCACATTTGAGATAAAAGGTGGTCCAAAATGTTCATAATCTTTGTCGTGATTGTTTGCGTCTCTTAGAATCCAAGTTATTTTCGCAACAGACGGCGAAATAAAATGTTCTGCCGCTTCTTTTCCCAAAAGGACGATAGCCGCACGTGTGATTTTGTTCTGCCGCGTCAATTTGGCTTTGTTAAGAAATGTCGGGTCATCCCATGAATCTACATCAGTTGTCTTCGCGGGAAACTTTCGTTTATATTCATCTCTTGCCTTCGAGATAGCTTGAGGGTCAAGGTCATTTATGGTAGCGCCTTCACATATCTCTGCAGACCAGTCAGACTTGGTCTGGTTACGTATTTGCTCGTATTCCTGCGTGCTTAGAGCACCGATTGAGCCACCTTCTCTGCCACAATAGTGACCTTTCCAAGTGGTCGGAATACCTCTTGGTGCCGCAGGTATTTGAAACATAATCACCCTCCCCTCAGGAAGAACAAGCTCATGTATCTCCATAAATGTAATACGCCCATTAGTTCCGCTAGCTATTTCAAGTTTCAAGCTATCCAACTTTGTTCTGTCGTGACGGTACTGAGTACTTACGATTTTCCTATCCTTATCACGGACTCCAAATATCAACCATCCACACTCTTTGCTCTTTAGATTTGCCTCATTGCTTAGTGCTGAGAAGTACTCACCGAGTTTGTTGAAATCAAAGCTGGATTTGGCTTCTTTGAACTCAACCCATTCAGTTTCTCTGGATAAAGCCCTTAATTCTTCAAGCTTCTGCTCTAATATTTTTTGGTCCATTTGCAAACTCGCTGAACATACACACCAGATACGACATGAAGTTTACTTGCAGAGCTTTCAAAAATCAATCAGTCTCAAAGCTTTTTAATAGCGATTCTGCGCGGATGAGAATTTTTTCAGCAGATTCTTCGGGCTGGATGTCGAGCCAGTTGACATTTTTGAAGGTTTTGAACCAGGTCCGCTGTCCTTTTGCCAGCCGGCGGGTATTTTTCTTTATAAGCTCGACTGCATCATCCAGCGTGTTGCGGCCAGTCAAGTAATCGATTATCTCGGCGTAGCCGATGGCGCAGCGGGCCTGCTTGCTCAGGGGTTTTTTCTCCGCCAGCAGTCCTTTAACCTCATCGACCAGGCCTTCGGCAATCATCTTTTTTACCCTCGCGTTAATCCTTCGATTCTCTTCGGTTTTTTCTCTTCGCAGGCCGACTATCGTCCAGTCGTGCAGCGGTTTTTCGGCGGCAAACTGCTTCTGGAAACTTGAAATCGGTTTGCCTGTGAGCTGATAGACTTCGAGGGCCCTTATTATGCGTCTGGAGTCATTGGGGCTGATGCGTTCAGCGGCTGCCGGGTCAACTCCGGTTAGCTCGCCGTAGAGCTTGGCCGGGCCTTCGGTTCGTGCGCGTTCGCGCAACTGCGCGCGGAGCTGCTCATCGGTCCCAGGCCCTTCGAAGAGACCATACAACAGGGCCTTTATGTAAAGCGCGGTTCCGCCGACTGCAACGATGGGTTTGCTTCGGCCTTTTATCCGCTCTATCGCATCGCGGGCGGCGGCGAGAAACGCCGCTACGCTGAAGGAATCGCTCGGCTCAACTATATCGATTAAATGGCAGGCGATTTGCCGGCGTGCTTCTTTCGGCGGCTTGGCGGTGCCGATGTCCATCCGCCGATACACCTTCATCGAATCGATGCTGATTATTTCAGCGCCGAGAGTCTCCGCCAGTGCAAAGGCGAGCGTGCCTTTGCCGGATGCGGTAGTGCCCAGAATTAAGACCATCTTTAGTATCTTATTTTTTAGCCGGTTCGGCCTGGACAACCGTTTTTTGTCCTACCTGAGTATTGAAGAATTTCATGAGCGCAGCAGCTAATCCATCAACACTACTTCCGCTGCCGGCAACCAACACATCGGGCATGAACTTTGCTTTACCATCAGAAAGCACAGTTGCAACGTTTACTAAAGCCGTAGGCATCTGCCCTAATGCTTCAACCTGGGCCCTATAGGCCTTGGCTCGTGCCATTCCAACGGCCTCAACTTGTGCACCCTGGGCCTTACCTGTTTTTTCAATGTAAGAGGCCTCACCTCCACCTTCAGCTTCCCGGGCCTTCGCATTGTTTGTTTTTATCTGAATGCCTACCTGAGACTTGGCAAGGTCAGCCTGCATGTCAGCAGTACCTCTTGCCTTTTCTGTTTCAATTCGCTGATCTTGAGCTTCTCTTTGCATTTTAAATGTTGCTTTTTGCTGGTTAGCAATTTCCCTGTCAGTTAATACCGCAACGAGAGCTTCAGGAAGAATAACATCCTGGATGTAAACGCCTTTTGTTTCTATTTCATAATCCTCAAGCTTTCCTCTGATATGTTCATAAGCTTCTTCCTGAACTTTCTGACGAGTCTCGATAAATTTTACAGCAGGCATGCTTTGCATCTTGTCTCTGAAATGATTTCCAACAGCCGCCTGCAAAACTTCACTGACCAGATTGGCCATACTTCCAACAATAGAAATAACTTTAGGAGCTTTTGTATCAGCCACGTGAATCTGCACCTGCAAGTCAATTGTAAATACAAATCCCTCGCAACTTTTTGCGACTATCGACTTTAGATGCTGGTCTAACTTGTGAGCTTGGGAAACGGCTTCCGCCCAGTTAAGCGTCAGTATGCACGTTGGAACAATTTCTGCCTGGTAACAATGAGGATTTATTGGGTATTTTCCAGTTCTAAGCGGCTCTTCCCAGATGCCTCTATGTCCCGGCTTTACCAAAGTTCCAAACTTAAACTCGACGCCGGAAGTATCCTCAGGAACCAAACCAACATACGACTTAATGACAGCCACTTCTCCCTGCTCAACAACCAGCATTGGAACAAGCTCTACAGAAACAAGAAATGGATTCAGGTTGTAAGCGCCATAAAGCAAAGGGTCATGCTGAAGACCAATTCTCCCGCCACTATCCAGAAACGCTTGAAAGTCCTGATAGTTATTGTGCAGCTCATTTTTACTTCCAAGTACTGCCTCAATGAGCTGCGAATTATTAGCTCCCTGGTTTTCTAAATTTTCAATGTCAGAAAAACCTCCCAATCTGCCGGCAATACTGCCTGGAGGTAAAGGCTGGCCTTCGTAGGCGGTGACAATCCCAACTATATCAGTTAAGTGACCGTCCTCGCTTCTACTTGGCTGAGGCTCAATTCTGACAACATTTAAGCGGCCGGGGTCAAGGCCAAATGACACCGGTGTCAGAAACCCCCTTTTATCAGCTAACTTTTGAAACTCAGGGGCTACCGGAACGCCATAGGTCTTATCTTTCGTGAGCACCAAAAAAGCAACCGGGTGAATTGGAACCAATGTTCCGGGAGAAAGAACGGGTCTCTGCACGCCCTTTTGCCCGCCGTTCTCAATAAAATGTTTTAGGCCGGTAAAAATGCCAAATTCATTTTTGTAGGCAGCAGATTTTGCTCCTATCGGCAGAGGTTGGCCAACTTGAGCAATCACAACACCAATCTGGCCAGCCGGAATTTGAACCCACGGAAATTTCTTCACAGAATACAAGACCCAAAGTTTAATCCTCCAGCCGGGCATCAGCAAATCCGCTTGATAACCAGCTTCTCCCTTAAACGCGATAGGGTTATCTTCTTTAAGTTTCTTGAAAGAAAACCTTTTCGTCACCAGGCCGACTTCCGTTGGCCCGATTATGCGAATTGACGGCAAAACCAGAATCAAAACAAACAAAAAGACCAATCCTAAAATTTCGCCCATGCCCATAATAATTCTCCTCAACAAAAAACCGTGTTTTTAAGGAAACTCCCACAAATACCGATTTACCGCATTTCTTGAACCGCAGGCCTATATGCGATTCCGCAATTTCGACATTCAACCTAAAACCTGACTGCCGACGTCAGGTAAGTTACGAAGAACCGCTGTGCCATTACGCGCAGCCGCTACCGCGCCGTCAACCATAAATTCCTTGTTTACGTTCATAAATTTACTGTAAAAGCCAGTGAAGGTAAATATAATACAGCAACCGGGCTGAAAACGCAAAGTCTCCTCCATTCAAATAAGGGGCCATTATGTCAGCGATTGAGGCGGTCGATTCGGACTTTAATACACTTTTGCGGAGGAAGGCACAAGCCATCAACTATATTCTGCAGCAGCTTCTGGCCTCTCATCAGATAAAAGACGACCTGAAGGAGGCGATGAGGTACACGCTTTTCTCGCCGGGCAAGCGGATACGCTCGGCGATTGTGCTGTGGTGCTGCGAAGTCGTCGGCGGCAAGATTAATCGCAATGCCGAGGTCGCGGCAGCGGCGATTGAAATGGTGCACACGTATTCGCTCATTCACGATGATTTGCCGGCGATGGACAATGACGACCTGCGTCGGGGACAGCCCACCTGCCACAAGGCCTTTGATGAAGCGACCGCGATTCTGACCGGCGATGCCCTGTTGACGCTTGCGTTCGAGATTCTGGCGAAAGAAATTGACGGGGCGGAGCTTGCGGCAAAACTGGTCGGCGAACTGGCTGAGGCCGCCGGGCCGAGCGGTATGGTTGCCGGGCAACTGGCGGATTTGAAGACCGAAGGAAAGACCGGCAGCGAAGAAATCCTGAAGTTTATTCACACGAACAAAACCGCCAAGATGTTTAGATGCGCCGCTGCAATGGGCGCTATCTGCGGAGGCGCGGGGCAGAAAGAATACGAGCTTTTGTGTGAGTATGGCCTGAAGACCGGTCTGGGCTTTCAGATAGCGGACGATATTCTGGATGTAAGCGCATCGAGCGAGCAGCTGGGTAAGACGGCGGGCAAGGACGACAAGGCGGCCAAGTGCACGTATCCGGCGGTGGTGGGGCTGAAAAAGGCAAAGGAATTAGAGAGAAAGTTGGCCGAGGAGGCAAAAGCGATTTTGAAGCCCTTCGGCAAGAGGGCGGACATCCTGCGGCAATTGGCAACGGCCCTGACGGAGAGGACGAGCTGACAGGTAAGAAAACGGAGAGAACCCGTTATTTCATCTCTTAATCGCCGGCACACAGGGTGCAATAATGAGGTGTCCCGCATATGCCGCGCACCCAAAGAGCCGGTTATCAGTATTGAAAACGCCGGTCTTTGGGGCAGAAAGAGAATGGGGGCGACCACGATTAGAACCGTTGTCTTGTGTGTCGCCCCGGTATCTTCAAGCGAGAAGGTGGGAGTTTCCAAAGAATGTCGCGGTTTGGCCGGGGAATGGTCAAATTAAGGAAAAGATTGAATTTGTGTCGATACAACGACAGGGTCTTTTCTTTTTAGGGGGGCCTTATTATGAAAGTAAGAAGGTCTTGTGTCGGGATAATGCGGCTGATTCTTGCCTTATCAGTCTGCTGGCCCCTGACAGAAACATCCGGGGGCTTGGCTGCGTTGGGACCGACAAGCGAATTTTACCGCAAACCGAGAAACCAAAATGAGCTTTCAACGAAACCCCGTTGGCCGATTCTGATTCGCCCGCCGCCTCTGGTGTCCTGCCGGTAGAGTTTATTAACACAAATACGTTTTCCTTGTATAAGCCAAAAGGCCGCACTCCGCCAGGAAGTCGTGGCGGACCACGGCCTTTTTTATTTTCGTGAATAATGTCTCGTGAATCACGGCTCGCCTTTCCAATTCTGCCCTCTGATTAGACCCCCCGCGTCCCAACCGATTTTGCAATTAAAAAATGAAGTTTTCTCCGCAGCTCAATTGCGACAGGCCTTATTTGCGATTAAACTTTAGCAACCGAACTTCTGTCTGGTTATTAAGGAGTGAAATTTATGCGTTCGATACTCTTGTTTTTATTACTCATTCTCTCTGCTGCCACCGCCGCACAAACACCTGCCGAGACCCATCCGTTTTCCATTCAGGATATGCTCGCAGCCAGGCGCATCTCTGACCCGCAGGTCTCGCCCAACGGCAGGCACGTCGTTTTTGTTCTTCGCGAAACCGACCTCGAAGCAAACACCGGCCGGACCGACCTTTGGCTTGTCAATACAAATGGCAACGGCCTTCGCCGCCTGACCTCGCATCCCGAAGCGGACTCCAATCCGCGCTGGACGCCGGACAGCAATTATATCTATTTTCTATCCGGCAGGTCCAGTCCTTCGCAAATCTGGCGGATATCAATCGCCAGCGGTGAAGCACAACAGGTAACAAATTTGCCTCTCAACCTCGGCAATCTGGTTGTTTCACCTGACGGAAAATACATCGCATTTACAATGGATGTCTTTCCCGACTGCAACGCAGCAGTCACTAAGACAAAGCTCGAACAAATCAAACAAAAGAAATCCAGCGGACGGATTTATGAGCGAATCTTCGTCCGGCACTGGGACACCTGGAAGGACGGCCGACGCTCGCATTTATTCGTAATGCCCTCATCAGGCGGCGAACCGGTTGACGTAATGGCCGGTATGGATGCCGACACGCCTTCCAAACCCTTCGGCGGCCCGGAGGAAATCGCATTTACTCCGAACAGTAAAGGCTTCGTCTTTACCGCCCGTAATGCCGGCAACGAGGAGCCCTGGTCAACGGACTTCAACCTTTACTGGGTACTCATCGATGGCTCCCGACCGCCGAAGTGCTTAACCGATGAAAACAAGGCCTGGGACACCACGCCGGTCTTTTCGCCCGATGGCGGGACACTCGCCTACCTCGCTATGGCAAGGCCCGGCTACGAGGCCGACCGATTCCGAATTGTGCTGCTTGGCTGGCCATCGGCGACAAAGCGGGTCCTCGCGGAGAACTGGGACCGCAGCCCCTCGGCAATCTGCTGGTCAGCCGACAGCAAAACCATTTACGCAACCGCAGAGGATGTCGGCCAGAAATCCCTCTTCGCCATCGACGTAAAGACCGGGCAAGTCCGGACCATCGTAAAAGACGGCACCATCAGCTCAATTGGCCCCGTTTCTGCTTTTGCAGAAAGCACGGGGGCCGGTGAGCGAATTATTTTCGGCATAGATAATCTGCGCTCGCCCGTGGAACTTTATTCCGTCAAACCCGATGGAACGGACGTCCGACAAGTCACCAGTATCAACGCAGAAATACTCGCCGCCGTCCGTATGGGCGATTATGAGCAGTTCTCGTTTGCGGGCTGGAACAATGAAACGGTCTATGGCTACATCGTCAAGCCGGTCGATTTCGACCCCGGCAAAAAATATCCCGTTGCATTTTTAATCCACGGCGGCCCGCAAGGCTCCTTCGGCAACAACTTCCACTATCGCTGGAATCCGCAGGCCTACGCAGGCGCCGGTTACGCGGTCGTGATGGTCGATTTCCACGGCTCGACCGGCTACGGCCAGGCCTTCACCGATTCCATCCGCGATGACTGGGGCGGCAAACCGCTCGAAGACCTCAAGCTCGGCCTTGCCGCCGCACTCGAACGCTACAAGTGGATGAATGGCGACAGGGTCGCCGCACTCGGCGCATCTTTCGGCGGCTATATGATTAACTGGATTGCGGGCAACTGGCCTGACAGATTCCGCTGTTTAGTCAACCACGATGGCACGCTCGATGAGCGAATCGCTTACTTTGAGACTGAGGAGTTGTGGTTTCCGGAGTGGGACCACTTGGGCACACCGTGGGACAACCCGGCCGGCTGCGAAAAGCACAACCCGGTGAACTTTGTGAAAAACTGGAAGACGCCGATGCTGGTTATCCACGGCGGATTGGATTTTCGCGTGCCGGATACGCAGGGCCTTGCGACTTTTACCGCCCTTCAGCGCCGCGGAATCCCGGGCAAGCTATTATATTTCCCCGATGAGAACCACTGGGTGCTAAAGCCCGCAAATTGCATCCTCTGGCACGAAACCGTTCTCTCCTGGCTGGACCAGTGGCTGAAAAAACAGGTTGTCCGGTGATTTTTCTCCAGTTGCTCGTTTCCCCGCACCGGAGAACCCTCGCGGTTTATTTGACCTGCGCCAACATCACTGTATAATGCTTACTCTGTTTATCAAAATAGAAAGGAACACTGATGGCCAAAAAGATTGTTCGGGCGGTTTTCCCGGGTTCGTTTGACCCGATTACAAACGGGCACCTTGACGTTATTCAGCGATGGATGAAGCTGTTCGACGAGCTTATCATAGCGGTCGGCAAAAGCCCCATCAAGAACCAGCTCTTTGCGCCCGAAGAGCGGGTCGAAATGATAGAAGAGATAATCCGCCAAAGAAAGCTGCGAGGCGTGTCGGTGGAAAGCTTCGACGGCCTGACGGTCGAATACGCCGCCAAGAGGAAGGCCGATGTAATCCTTCGCGGCCTGCGAAGTCTCACCGATGTTCAGTATGAATTCCAGCTTGCGATGACCAACCGCGCGGTGGCCGGCATAGAAACCATCTTTATTATGACGAGCGAGCAGTATGGCTTTACAAGCTCGACTTTAATTCGTGAGGTCGCCTCGCTTGGCGGCAACCTGTCGAACCTGATTCCGCCGAATGTCTATAAGCGATTGAAGGAGCGATTCAAGGAGCGGCAACCACAGCGTTGAGCATTTAGCGTATAGTCCGCCAGGACATATTGGCGGATAGCCCGGCGTTTTACGCCGGGTTCCGCCTATGGAGGATAACTCAACAGTTTTTGATTTTGGGTTTTAAGTTTTGAGTTTCCTATAGTGGCCTCGCGAATTTGACGATTATTTAAGCGGGATTTATGCTATAATACCACCAGGTGCGATAATATGCAGTGTCAGATTTGCAATAAAAATGAGGCGACGATTCATCTGACGGAAATCGTCGGCGGCGTGCGCAGCGAAATGCACCTGTGCGAACTTTGCGCGCAGGAGCAGGGCATCGCCATCAAGACCACCATTCCCGTGAACGAGCTGCTCAGCAATCTGCTCGCCGTTCAGCCGACGGATGAAGAGCTGTCCGGCCACCCCGATAAAGACCTTACCTGTCCGCACTGCGGCTTCACGCTGGAGCAGTTCCGCAAAGAGGCCCTCCTGGGCTGCCCTTATGATTACGAGGTCTTCGAGAAATCGCTTCTGCCTCTTATCGAGCGGGCACACAACGGCGGAACAACCCACTGCGGCAAACTCCCCTCCAGAGTTCCGCGGGATGCAAAGAGACAGATTGAGCTTCTGAACCTGCGCCACCAGCTGGAGACTGCCGTGCAGGGCGAAGACTATGAAATGGCCGCTAAATTGCGCGACAAAATAAGTCAAATGGAAAAATAAACGCAACACGAGGATAGCGGACAGCGTATCCGCCAAAAAGATGGCGGACGAACGACGACCTATGAAACTGACTGATTTAAGCAGCGATATAAACGAATGGTTTGACGGCTCCGGGCCGTTATCCGACATCGTTATTTCCTCACGTGTCCGCCTGGCCCGCAACTTGGCCGGATATAAATTCCTAACACGCTGTTCAAGCACCGACAAATCCGAAATACTAAAAAAACTTAAAGACATCCTGCTGTCGCTGGACCTCGGCGACAAGGTCTTCTATATCAGCATAGACAAATCGTCCGCCCTCGACAGGCACCTGCTTGTCGAGCGGCATCTTATCAGCCGAAACCACGCCTTCGGCAAAGGCCCACGCGGCGCCGTAATTGCCGAGCGAGAGTTCTTTACCGCTATGATTAACGAGGAGGACCACCTTCGGCTGCAGGTGCTCAAGGCCGGCTGCCAGATATCAAGCTGCGCCAAACAGATAAACAAAATCGACGATATGATTGAACAGAAGGCCGAGTATGCCTTCAGCCCCCGCTACGGGTACCTGACGGCCTGCCCGACAAATCTGGGCACCGGCATTCGCGTCTCGGTGATGCTGCATCTGCCGGCCCTGAAAATGACGGGCCAGATAGAAAAGTTTTTCAACGCCGCAAGGGACATGGGCCTTGCCGTGCGGGGCCTTTTCGGCGAAGGCACCGAGGCCGTAAGCGACCTGTATCAATTGTCAAATCAGGTAACGCTCGGCATCTCGGAGGACTCGGTCGCAACAGCTTTCGAAAAGACAATTATCCCCGAGGTGGTCGAGTATGAAAACGCCGCGAGAAACCAACTGCTGTCCAGGCAGAGCGACGTGCTCGAAGACAAAATCTCCCGCGCGATGGCGCTTCTGCAAAATGCGCGCCTGATAAGCTCGCAGGAAGCGCTTTTCCTGTTGAGCCATTTGCGGCTGGGTCTCAACCTGCACAAGCACCAAGGCGCCTCGACGCCCGCAATAAAGAGACTTTGCGCACTTGGAGGCAGCGACACAGACGATAAATCCAGTCTTTCAATCAGAACCATAAACCGATTATTTATGCTTACCCTGCCGGCCCATCTGCAGCTTAACTACGGCAAACCTCTCGACGCCACTCACCGCGACGCCCTCCGCGCCCAAATCATCCGGTCCGCTCTCGGCCAGACATCGTGACTCGTGGTGCGTGAATCGTATATCGAAAATCGCAAATCCTATCCCGCCCGTCTGCCAAAATGGCACGAAAACAGATGGGTGCTATGCGCCTGTGGAGCTGAATTGAATAGATTTAACTACCTTAACCAGAAGGAGTTATGGTCCGTCGGCTGCGCCCGGCCTGTAATTGGCACGACTTTTGCACACTTTGTGAACTGAGGTGTCTTGCACTCTGACAATGACTATACAGAGCGAAAGGAAGTTCAATATGACTAACAAAATCATCGGAATAGACTTGGGAACAACACTTTCGGTAGTTGCCGTGATGGAGGGGTCTTCGCCGAAAGTCCTGATTAACTCTTCCGGCTCCCGGCTGACTCCTTCTGTGGTCGGCTTTACCGATAAAGGCGAGCGACTGGTCGGCCAAATCGCAAAGCACCAGCAGGTAACCAACCCTGAGAACACGGTGTTTTCAATCAAGCGTTTTATGGGCCGACGGCATAAGGAAGTCTCTGAAGAAGAAAAGATTGTCCCTTATAAAATAACCGGCGGACCGGATGAGCTGGTCAAGGTCAGCGTTCGCGACAAGGACTACACGCCGCCCGAAATCTCGGCAATGATTCTGCAGGACCTCAAGAAAACCGCAGAGGACTATCTTGGCGACAAGGTCAGCGATGCCGTTATCACCGTCCCTGCCTACTTCAACGACTCGCAACGGCAGGCGACCAAGGACGCCGGCACAATCGCGGGACTCAATGTCCGCAGAATCATCAATGAACCGACCGCAGCGGCCCTTGCTTATGGACTGGAAAAGAAACGCAACGAAAAGGTCGCCATATTCGACTTCGGCGGCGGCACATTCGATATCTCCGTCCTCGACATCGGCGATAACGTCTTCGAGGTCCTCAGCACCAACGGCGACACGCACCTGGGCGGCGACGACCTCGATGCGGTCCTTATAAATTACCTCGCCGACGAGTTCAAAAAGACCGAGGGCATCGACCTGCGCAAAGACCCGATGGCACACCAGCGGCTGAAAGAGGCTGCCGAAAAGGCGAAGTGCGAACTGAGCACCCAGCTTGAGGCCACGGTGAACCTGCCGTTTATCACTGCCGATGCCTCCGGGCCGAAGCACCTGCAGATTACCATTACGCGCAGCAAATTCGAGTCGCTTGTCGAGCACGTTCTCGAGCGGCTCAAATCACCCTGCTATAAGGCAATGGAAGATGCAAAAATGACGCCAAAGGACATCAGCGAAGTCCTGCTCGTAGGCGGCTCAACGAGGATTCCCAAGGTCCAGCAAATCGTAAGAGACCTTTTCAATAAAGAGCCGAACAAAAGTCTCAACCCCGATGAGGTCGTTGCCATAGGCGCAGCCGTCCAGGCGGCGGTGCTGGCGGGCGACGCCGGCGTAAAGGACATTCTGCTGCTGGACGTGACGCCGCTCTCGCTCGGCGTCGAGACGCTCGGCGGCGTTATGACACGGCTCATCGACCGCAACACCACAATACCCGTCAGCAAGAAAGAGATTTTCTCCACCGCAGCCGACAGTCAGATCACCGTCGAAATCCACGTGCTGCAGGGCGAGCGCGAGTTCGCAAGGGACAACCGCGCGCTCGGCAGATTCCAGCTCACCGATATACCGCCTTCGCCGCGCGGCATCCCGCAAATCGAGGTCGCATTCGACATCGACGCCAACGGCATCCTGAATGTCTCCGCCAAAGACCTCGGCACCGGCAAGCAGCAGTCCATCGCAATTAAATCCAGTTCGGGCCTGAGTGAACAGGAAGTCGAGCAAATGAAAAAGGACGCCGATGCGCACTCCGAGGAAGACAAAACGAGAAGAAAGGTTGTTGACCTCAAAAACCAGGCGGACCAGTTGATTTACTCCACCGAAAAGATGCTCAAGGAGCACGGCGGCAAGGTCTCCGCCTCCACGCGCAGCAAGATTGAAAACGCAGTCAACAACCTCAAAGACGCCCAAAAGGGCGAGGATGCCGAGGCGATAAGAAGGGCCATCGACAACCTCGGTGACGCCGGCCAGGAGCTTGGCAAAACCCTCTACGAAGAGGCAGCCAAGAAGCAGGCGTCCACGGCGCCGGGTGCGACTGAGCAGCCGCCTCCACCGGAAGGTGAAGTCAGAAGGAAAAAAGGTGATGACGTAATCGACGCGGAATTCGAGGCCAAAGACAAATAATTGCCGATTTTCGATTGCCGAATGTCGATCTTGAATCTGTTCTGACGCAGCCGAAAAAAAGGGTAAGCTCAAGCTGCGCTTCAAGATGTTCTGCCAATGGGAAACCTTCTAATTGCGATTTTTTTTTAGGCCGCAGAGAGCACAGAGAGTTGAGTGTCTTTGACTGGCGGAGGGCTAGCTCCGGCACCGAAGTACAGGCCGGTGGTCACAGGTTTGGGAGTGGCAGTCTATCGGAGGAGCCGGTTGGCGAGGGTTTCCTGAAGCCAGTGGTCTGCATAGGCCATCAGGCCACGGGTATCACTGAATCGCCGTCACTCCTCTGCTTACTTCTTCGTCACATGGGCCTATCGGCCCGTAGCAGCCTGGACCAGTGCTCAGTCGAAAGTGATTAAATAACCCCTCGCTATTCCATATAATTAGCAAAGGATTTTTATATACCTCAACCATCCTCCTCGGCCACTGTCTGATAGTCCCGCCCGTAAACCTCCTCTACTTTCACCATTCGCCATAATCGCTCCACAAATATATTATCACCGATATTACTTATATCAAACGTTTGATTGCACTACCAAGTTTCTGGGTTGCACAATAATATTCGAGTATTCACCCAAATCACAACCGATTGAAGTTTCCTTTTACAAGTCCTGTTAGTGCTGAAAAATAGAATTTGTCGTTGCCAGCATAATCACACTGTGGGGCGGCCCGTAGCTGTATTTACCGTTATGAGAGCTGTTTACACCAGTGTAGAACAACCACCACCTTCCGCTGTCAAAGGCCAGCGAAGCACCCGCATATATGCCATACGAATCGCTCTCGCCGGGCCAGCCGCGTTCGAGCCAGGCACGATTACGAAAGGGTCTAATCCAGTTGACACCGTCCGGCGAGAAGCACCATTCGAGGTCCTGCGTCTGAGCCTTGACCCTGTAATGGCCGAGCATACCCACTCTGCCTTGGGGTGTATAGGTTACGCACAAATAATAGAACTGCAAATCAATCGGGTCGTTTGCATCCGGCTGAAGCACTCGCTGTCGGCCGGACCAGTGCAGGCCTTCTTTGCTTACCAGACGGTCGATTACGCGAATCAGCCCAGGACAATCATTATTTGCCCAGCGTGGGTCGCCCTGCTTGATGGAAAGCATTGTGGCCGTGTACATTTCAAAAGAACCATCGGGCAACTGATAAACAGTTGTTGCATCGTTGGTAATTAGTTCCGGCGATGCTGCCAGCTCATCCTTTAGCCTGTAAGATTCGGGTTTGGCTGTCAATGTCAGGCCCGAAGGCGTGGTGCCGACAAATTCCACTGCCCGGTCGAGAAAGTGATAAATACAGGGCCGATTCGGGTCAATAACACGGTAATGCCTACCATCGCTACTGTCTGCGGCAAGGTAACGAAGTACGTGGTGTTTTGGCGAATGAGCCCAGAAGTACAAGCGGTGTCCGCCATCCTTGAGCTTTATGTGAACCGGCTGGGTTGGCCTCCATTCTTCAAGCAGGTTACCAATGGCAAATGGCGCACCGGAGGCAGGCTTTCCTTTGCTGAGGGCCACCTGATATTTTGTCATTTTACCGCCGGGGATTCCCTCAGCCACCGCGATACTCATTGGGCTGCCGCTGCCGTACCAGATTCTCCATCGTCCGTCGCCCAATGGTTCTGCGGGCGAGGTAAAATTCTGGATGTCTTCTCCCTCCCACGGCTGGTTTGGCTCGAGGACTATGCCCTGTTTTATCCAGCTATCAGGGCTGCAAGGGCGGGGAAAACCGATAACAGGATTTTGTGAATCTGATTTTTCCGCTGCATACCCGCCGAAAAATCCTGTCAGCATTATCAAAATAAGGATTGCTGATAAAACAGATTTCATTTTAAGGCCTCCTTTTGCTGTAAAATTACATCCGGTTGAGATTTCCCATATTAAACGCCTGGCTACGCAACAAAGCCATTCAACTCCATAAAAATACCAAAATTTCCATCTACCAGTTGAAACTGGTAGTATTAAAATCGGAAGAATAAAATCTTGTCTTCAGTGCAACGGTTTTGAGGCGTTTTTATATGAGAAATGTGCGTCAATTGTAAACCGTAAATCAAAAATTCGTCTTGACTTATTTTCCTATGCAGAACCGGCTGAATATCCGCTCGAGAATCTGCTCATCGACGTGCCCGCGGGCAGGCTGCTGAATCTCGCAAATGCCCTCGTAAGCCGCCCGCACCATCATCGATGCAACCTCATCATTGCCCGCATTGAGCTCGCCGATTGCCTCATCGATATTCTCAATCGCCTCGCTGACCGCCTGCCTGTGCCGAATGGTAAGTGCAACCGCCTCCTGGCCTTTCTCTGAAAAGTGCGGCATGCATCCTTTTGCGGCTTGCGGGCCAAGCGTCATCTCAAGTATTTTTTCGTCGATTGTCTTCAGCAGTCCTTCCACACCGGCGCCGGTTTTCACAGAGACCGCCTGAAACTCGACGCCAAACAATTCATTTAACCTGACGAGCCGCTCGGCTAAAATCTCTTTTGAAATCAAATCGGACTTTGTCGCAAGCGGCACGAGGGCCTTCGGCTGTATAAGCCGGCGCACCGCAAAATCCTCAGACCAATCCTCTTTTGATACATCAACACAAAATATGACAAGCGAGCTATTTCGAATCGCCTCGATTGCCGCCTGCTGCGCCAGCTCATCAAGGATGTCACCCGGCTGCGGCGCCAACCCCGCACAATCGAACAGCACGCATTTGCAGTGAGCCAGCGATAATAGTCCCGTCAGGACATCCCTCGTGGTCCTGCGCTCCTCGGAAACAATACTTCTCTGCCGGCCGAGCAGTTTATTCAGCAGACTGCTTTTGCCCGCATTTGGTGCGCCGGCAATACCCACCGCCGGCAAATCGACCACCGATTCGTAACCGATGCTGCCGGCAAGCAGCCGCTCAAGCTCTTCTTTTATCCTGCCAAGTCTTGCTGCCGCCTCGGGGCGGGTTATGAATTCAATTCCCTCGGCGCTAAAATCCAGCCCCGCTTCTATCAGGCTCAGCCAATCCATCATTTCGGTCCGCACTTTCACCGCTGTCTCGGAGAGTTTGCCGCTAAGGAGTTTTTCCGCAGCAGCCAGTTGAAACTCGTTGGAGCTTACGATGATTTCGTTGACCGCCTCCGCCTGGGCCAAATCGATTTTGCCGTTGAGGTAGGCCCTTGCCGTAAATTCTCCGGGCGCTGCCGGACGAAGCCCCCTCGCCAGCAAATTCCCCAGCAGTGCCTCTGTTACAGAACGGTTTGTGTAGAGGTGAATTTCCGCAACATCGTCGCCGCTGTATGAATGTGGGGCCGCAAATAGATACAACTTCGCATCGACCTTCAGCTCATCATCGACGGCAACGCTTCCGGCCATTACTCCGCTTTGTCCATCCACGATTTGAGGGCTGAAAATCTGTCTGCAGGTATCGAACGCCGCCGGCCCGCTGATGCGGACAATCGCCCTTGCCCCTGATCCGGGCGAACTGAGTGCTGTGATGGTGGCGGTGAGTTCATACATTTTGCAGCGTAAAGCGGACAGGGGACAGAATTTACGATTGGTCATTCCGCGTTTGGCGGATTCGACATTCGAAATTCCCTATCCCCCGTACCTATACCCTAAAAAAGGGTTTAAATTTTTTCTTTTTGACCTTTCCGCCGGTCTTGCTCGTTACAGCAACCAGGCCCTGCGCCTCGGCCTGCTCTTTTTTCTGGATGTGCCTGCGGATTACGAACTGCTCGATAACGCCCGCGAAGGTGCTCGCCATAATATACAGATTCAGCCCCGACGGCGCCCTGTAGAGCATCAGCGGAAACAGCACCGTCATCATCACGCTCATCATCTTCTGCTGCTGCGCCGCTTCGGGCGTCGCCGCCGCCTGCGCCTGCGAAGGCATAAGTTTCTGCTGCAGATAAAATGCAACGCCCATCAGAATCGGCAGCAGATTAAGCGAGCTGATTTTCCCGAATAACGGCAATGTTATCGTCGCGAACCGCACCAGCGAATCCGGGGCCGAAAGGTTGGTAATCCAGAACGGCAGAAACGCCGCACCGCGCAGCTCGATACTTGCATATATCGCGCTATACAGCGCAATCCAGATGGGCATCTGCGCCATCATCGGCAGAAGACCCATAATCGGCGTTGCGCCCTGCTCCTTATAAAGGGCCATCAACTGCTTATTCATCTCGGCCTTGTTGTCGGCGTATTTCTTTTTTATCTCTTCCGCTTTGGGAGCAAGCTTGCTGAACTTGCTCATCGAGACCTGGCTCATCTTGGTAATCGGATGCAAGGCCAGCCGGACCAGAAATACGAATATAATTATTACCACGCCATAATTACCGATGAAGCCGTGCATCCATTTCATTGCCGCCAGTATTCCGAATGCCAGCGGATTGATAATGCTCGCCGGGCAGCAGCAGGCCATAAAATCTATTGTCTGGACAAAGCCCAGCTTGCGGTACATCTCGTTTTTATCAAATAAGCTCTTGTCCTTCGGCCCAAGGTACAGTCTGAAATTATATGTCTTTGAGCTGCCGGCCTGACCTGCCGGGCCTAACGTAACCGGCGCGGTTTTCAAATCCAGCCCGATTGTTTCATCGCCGCTGTCGGCCCTTTTGTCACCGTCGGGATTGTAGAACCAGCCGGTCTTGTCCGCCGCCCAGTCGCAGGACTCTTTACCTTCGTCCGCAACAGGCACGAGTATCGCCGCAAAATACTTATTGGCAATCGCAGCCCACAAAAAACCCGCTGCGCCGCTTACTAATCGCCGGTCATCGACGGTCCTTGCCTTGATGAGTTTTCTCGTATCGAGCCGAACGCCGACGACCTGGCCCTGCGAATCCCTGAAGCCGGCGACAACTTTTCTATCGTCCCTGCTCGGGTCTTCGCGGCCGATACCCACCGGCCCGGCCAAACCGAACTGCACCTTTTGCTCGCCGTCGGCGAGATTTTCTATCGCAATCCGGCAATCCAGAAGGTAGCTGTCCCGAACAACCTTGTAGGTTTTGGTCAGCTTCACCACAGGCGAGCCGGTGTCTTCATTTTTTATAATCGCCTCGAAACGAGCCGTCCGCGAACCATCGCCCGCAGTCTCAACATCAAAGCTCTTCCAATGAAGCCGGTCCAGGTGCAGCTGCACCTGCGGCCCGACAAAGACGAAGCTGGTGCTGGCCAGCGACAGGACTTCGCCGCCGCTTTCTTCCCTCGCCGGCGCAAGAATCACCAGCGGCTGCGGATTTTTATAGTCGCAGTCGGTGAACCCGCTAAATACGGCCTGCCTGACGGCAGCTCCTTTGGAGCTTAACTCCAGGCGGAACTTGTAGCCGCTTTTGGCATCCACTGAACCGAGCGTAACGCTCCTGGCCGGCGAACCGGCGGCGCCAAAACGCACCGTCTCGACGGCCTTAATTTGCGCCGCAGGGCTATTGACGTCGCTGCCGACTTTTTCATCCACCGTTGTGTTGCTGTCTTCAACAGCCCCTAACCGGCCGGTGAGCACACAGCAAACACACAACATTACAACTAACAGAGTTAAATTGGCTCTCATAATCGGACTACCAAGTGCGCGAAAATTGCAGGTCTTTCAATAATCAATCATCAATTATCAGTAATTTTATCTTCCATCTCTCAGACGCTCGGCGTGGAACTTATCCAGTTGTTCGATAGCATATATCTTTTTCATCGTGGTCTCAAAGTCGTATTCCACCCGCACAAAGTGCACCTTGTTTTCATCCACATACACGTAGCTTGCACGGTTGTCCTTGTCCCTCGGCTGGCCCACCGAGCCGATGTTAATAATCACCTTTTCATCATCAACTATCGGATAGGCGCCGCCGAGCTCGGACGGCGGATAAAAATCCGGCTCATCCAGAAATACGCCGGGCATATGCGTATGCCCCACAAAGCAGACGTGTTTGACCCGCTCGAAAAGAAGCCGGACCTTAACGGGGTTGCTGTAAACATCCTCAGGGAAGATGTACTCGTTAATCGGCCTTCGCGGCGAGGCGTGAACAAAATCTATGCTCGCCGAATTTACTCCTATTTCCGCCTTGACGGTCCGCCGCATCGGCAACCGGCCCAGAAAGTCCCATCGTCTGTCGCCCCGCGGTTTTTCCTGTTCGGTTTCGAGAACCTCACGAGTCCAGAAGCTCGCCTGCTCCGCGGCATAGTTGAAGTTCGTAGGCTCATAGAAGACCGCATAGTCGTGGTTGCCGAGGACGCACCACTGCGCTTTATCTATAATCAGGTCGAGGCACTCTTTGGGGTTCGGTCCATAGCCGACCACGTCTCCCAGGCAGTAAATGTCCTTTATGCCCCGGCTTTCGATGTCGGCCAGGACGGCCGTCAAGGCCTCCAAATTCGAGTGTATATCACTTACAACCGCAAACATGCGATGCCCCAAGAAAAAGCCCTTTCATTTATAAAAACGTATTTAATAGCAAAAATATCGCAAAAATGCCAGAAATTTATTATGAAAAACAATTCATGCCCCCCTGGTATGGCCCGCAACCCTGTCATTGCTGCGGAAGTGGGGCATCGGCGGCGTAAACCTGCCGCCTTACCCACAAACTCCGGATGAACCTCCGTCAGAATAAAGCAGGCAAAAAGCAGTTTTTTTATTTTATCCCTGCTGTTATAATACCGCCACGAACGACATTAACGTCAAATATTGAATAGAGGAATATGACTTTCAAAGAGCAAATTGCTTCCGGCACAATACGCGGCCCGGCACAAATGACGCAACAGACACAAACGGTGACTATACCTTTGCTTGAGACCCGCGGCCTCATCAAGAAGTACTCCGGCAGGGTCGTTGTCGATGGAGTCTCTATCGCCATCGGGCGACGCAGTATCGTCGGGCTGCTCGGCCGAAACGGGGCCGGCAAAACCACCACCTTCAGAATGATTATGGGTATGATAACGCCCAACGGCGGCCAGGTTGTCTTTGAAGGCAGGGACGTCACGAAGCTGCCGATGTATAAGCGCGCCCGACTCGGGATGGGGTATCTGTCACAGGAGCCGAGCATCTTCCAGCGGCTCAGCGTCCGCGACAATCTCTACGCAATACTCGAAACAATGGCCATCACGAGGGCCGAACGCACCCGCAGGGCCGATTTGCTTATCGAGCGATTCGGACTGGCGGAGGTCGCCGACAGCCAGGGCAGGTTCCTGTCCGGCGGCGAGCGAAGGAAACTCGAAATCGCGAGGGCAATGGTGACGGACCCATCGCTTATTCTTCTGGATGAACCTTTCAGCGGCGTTGACCCGATAACCGTTGAGGAGCTGCAGCGGAACATCCGCCGGCTCACCGCCTTGGGCGTAAGCATCCTCGTTACCGACCATAACGTCGAGAGGACGCTGGAGGTGGTCGATAAGGCCTACATCATCGACCACGGCAAAGTGATAGGGGCCGGCACGCCGGCAGAAATCATCCGCAACCCGACCGTCAAAAAGCTCTACCTCGGCAGCACATTTAACGGCAACGAATTCGACAATAAAGAGCGGCTCTAAGTGCAAGCCGAAGTGCGGGACGCCGAAAATGATTGATATTGAGAAATGTCATATCACGCACTATCCGGCTGGGGTTTTGGCCGGGCGGGCGCAGCCGGTTGAGAAAATCGATGACAACATCCGGCAGCTCGTCAAAAAAATGGCCGACATTATGGTCGAACACAAGGGCGTCGGCCTGGCAGCGCCGCAGACGGGCGTGCCGCTGCGCCTGTTTATCATTTCGGTCGATGGAACAAAAGAGAACGTCAGGGTCTTTATCAACCCGACCGTCACGCCCATCGGCGAGCTCGATGCGATTGACGAAGGGTGCCTGTCCGTGCCGGGGGTCTTTACGAAAATCAGAAGATACAAAAAGTGCAAAGTTACCGCCACCGGCCTCGACGGCAAACAGTTCACCGAAGAGGCCGAGGGCCTCTATGCGAGGGCCCTTCAGCACGAGTTCGACCACATCGAGGGCGTGACCATTGTCAATCGTATGGGCGAGGCCGCAAAAATCGCCCACCGAAGACGACTAAAAGCACTGCAAGACTCGGCATCTAAAAAGCAAAAAGATATCTGATGCCCACCTGGGACAAGATGGACGATGGACGAAGCACGACAGACGAAAAGGATACGTAGTGTCAGAGAATTAGACGTTTACCGGTTAGCTTTTGAAGCAGCAATGGAGATATTTGCGATATCGAAAGTTTTTCCGAAAGAAGAGACCTATTCTCTCACCGACCAGGTGTGCAAATCTTCCAGATCTGTTTGCACAAATCTTGCAGAAGGTTGGCGTAAACGCAGGTACAAAGCCATGTTCGTTAACAAGTTATTGGATGCAGCGCAGGAAGCAGCGGAGACACAAACATGGCTGGAGTTTGCTTTACATTGCAAGTATATTAACAAAAAGACTT
>Ga0315291_10000923_pt1 | contig 39359 bp, 34 predicted proteins | sample YL17G12_20_MG_FD_203070 | JGI IMG/M metagenome (GOLD analysis project Ga0315291, IMG submission 203070) | Sediment microbial communities from Yellowstone Lake, YNP, Wyoming, USA - YL17G12_20 | ecosystem: Environmental > Aquatic > Freshwater > Lake > Sediment | place: USA: Wyoming | collected...
CGCCGTCCAAAAACGGGCCGCCGACATATTTTCGTCTGGTGATTTTTCCGCGCCATTTTCCGCAATTTGGGCTGGCTGGTCTGGATAATTTATTACTACCTCTATGTTATCTTTGGAATAATTGATCTGCTTTATATGCCTTTTTATGATTAATTCCTTCTCGTTTTTACCGGGTAATTTATAAGCATTAGTGATGATCTGAATGATTTCCCTGGCTCTTTCGACTGTATAGCCGGAAGCTGTCCCCTTCGGTTCGATTCCCTGTTGGTTGCCTTGCTGTTGGTAATTGAGCGTGAAGATCAAACTGTCGAGATACTGCTTATTATGAGCTATTTCGTGGAGGCCTTCGACAACATACGAATCGAGCCGATCAGAGCTAACCTGTCTAGTCCCGCAAAAAGATATATCCCTCTTGGTGACACTGGAGCAGCGATAATAAAAATAGCGATTACGCTGGCCGTTTTTGACCTTATTGGCAAAACCGGCGCTCATAATTGAGCCGCACTCCTTACAATGGACCATACCCGGGAAAATAGAATAGTTGAAAACCTTGCTTTTCTTAATCCTTGATTTATGAAGCCCTTGTACGGCGTCAAAAAGCTCTGGGGATATGATCGGCTCATGGATACCCGGATAAATATTAACTTTATATTCTATTTTCCCGATGTATAAGACACGTCCAAGTATCTTTCTGATCTCCTCGTGAGGAATTGGGAGACCTTTGCGGTTGAAAAGCCTATCATTTTTCAATTTATTATAAACATCGGCGGTAGAGCCGGTCGAATAATAATGGTCGTAAATTAACTTGACGATACCGGCCTCTTGCGGCTCAATTATGAGCTTTTTATTATCGCGCTTATAGCCAAACGGGGTGTGGCCGCTGTTCCAGAACCCCTTCTTGGCTCGTTCGATCATTTTATCTCTGGTCCTTTCGCTGATAAGCTCGCGCTCGAACTGGGCAAAGGTGAGCATGATATTCCTTAATAACCGACCGGAAGGGGTGGATGTATCAAACCTCTCTGTAACCGAGATAAAATTAACGTTGTGCTTTTCGAACACCTCGATTAACTGATAAAAGTCCCTAGGTGATCTGGTAAGGCGATCAATTTTATAAGCAATAATCAGGTCAATTCTCCCCCGCTGAATATCCTGCAACATTTCTATTAAAGCGGGGCGGTCAATGTTGGCGCCGGTATAACCCTGATCGGAGTAAACCTTGTAAATGTCCATGTTTTCCTGGCTAGAAATGAAGGACCTGATTTTTGCCTCTTGCGCTTCGCAGGAATTAAATTCTTTATCAGCTTGGGTGTCGGTTGAAACGCGGGTATAGATAGCAGCTTTAATACTATTCATTGACACACCCCTTTTTAATTGTATAATTTATGAGTAAAGCCCAGGAATTAGTGGTTCCCAGGCTTTTACCCTTTTTAGCCTACAAGTTCTCTTTTAACCATTGATCGCCGCAAATTACATTGCGCCAGGCGGACTCGCTTGTTAATGTAACGACGAATAAACGGTCATTGGAGTCGATCTGCGGCAGAAGCGCATCTCGAACCTGAACGGAAGACATGATTGTCTTTACTATCCAGGCAGACTCACATACTTTAGCCCACATCCCAAGATCTTTGATCTTTTTGATCAGGCCATCGTAGTTTTGCCCTGCCTTCCGTAGGTCGTAGGTGATCAACTTACAACCAGCCATGACTCTTTTCACCTCCTTTTTGGTATAATTATGCCTACGCTGAAAGTGCGCAAACATGAGTATATTATAATATGCCATTTCCTGTTCTGTCAAGTAGAATGTATGACAGAAGATAGATATATGTTGATGACATATATGCCAATGCTGTGCTATAATATATATGGCTATGACTGATTATTACGTTGAGCTCGGCAATAAAATAAGGGAATTACGAGAGCATAATGGTCTAACCCAAGAGGAATTTGCCCGATTACTTGGAAATTACTCCGCTTCTGCCATCTCCTACTTTGAAAAAGGGGCCAGACACCCCAAGGCGGAAGAGATATCAAAAATAGCCGAGATATTTCAGGTCAATATCGAAGAACTTCTCCCTAAGACAGAAGATATTTCATCAGAAGCCATAAAATTTAGAAAAGAAAAGGAAGGGCATAAGAAGCTCGATTATGATCAGCTATTTAAAGACATTAAACAAAAGAAAGATCTAAAACCCATTAAGGGAAACATCTAAGTTGTCTGTCAGAATATCCTTCGCAAGAAATGTTGCCCGTAAACAACTAATTGAAGCAGGCTTAACTACCCCGCCGATTTCAATGGCAAAAATAGCAGAACTCAATAAATTGGAAATATTTGAATATTCTAAATTGCCAGATTCGATATCGGCATTAATCGAGCCTAGCAAAAAAGTTATTTTGGTAAATCCAAGCCATAATGAAGTAAGAAAAAGATTTTCTATCGCCCATGAGATCGGCCATCATGTGCTTGGACATTTTGATGATGATTCATTGGAAGACAATGATAAGGACGAAGTAGAGGAAGAATCTATTAGAATTAAACATTCTGCTGATAAAGAAACCGAAGCGAATGAATTTGCCGCAGAATTATTGATGCCTTTAAGGTTAGTCAAGAATGAATACTCGAAGGGGAAGGACCCTAAAGCCCTTGCAAAAATATTTAATGTTAGCGAACAAGCTATGTGGATAAGATTATCCTCATTGAGATTGATTAAATATCACTAAATCATTAGACCAATAAATTATCCAGACCAGCCAGCCCAAATTGCGGAAAATGGCGCGGAAAAATCACCAGACGAAAATATGTCGGCGGCCCGTTTTTGGACGGCGGCAAAAACGGGCCGCCGACAACCACCCCTTAAAGCAAAAACCGCCGATTTATTAAATCCGACGGTTCGCTTGGAAAACTTGGTAGCCCCACGGGGATTCGAACCCCGGCCGTCAGCTTGAAAAGCTGATGTCCTAACCCCTAGACGATGGGGCCATGTCAGATGGTCAGAATATTAGTATATCAGAAGATCAGAAGTTATTTCAAGTTCAGTCTATGAAGCGGCTCTCGCCTTGATGCAATATCCAGAACTTTCCCACTATTTGCCCAGTTCGCTGTCGATCTGCGTCATTTCTTTTTCAATGTCAGAAGGATGGGAATAAAACAAAAGCCCGAGACCTGCAAACAGAGCGCCAAAGATATTGACGGAGGTTTTTTGAGCCTGGGTAACGTCTGAATTATTGATCAGGAAGGCCCAGCCCAGACCATACGCGATCAGGAAAAGGCCGTCGTACTTTCTCCTGGCTTCGCTTTTTTGCGCATAGGTCTTTAAAAGATAATAAGAGTTCATTTCTTTTTCAATCCCGGGAAGGCTTATTTCATCGAGGACTTTTCGGTCAATTTTATAATCGCTCCCGGCCAGATAATATTCCACCCCCATCAATAAAAACCAGTAGCCGTACGATAAAGTGAAATATTTTTCAGAAACCGTTTGGCTGACGCCTTGGAGAGACATCATCCCCAGCCCAAGCAATCCCATTCCCAGGGACGGCCAAATTTTTCGATTTTCATTGTCCCGGGCGATTTTAGAGAATCTTTCGGAGAGCAGAGGTTTGAGCCTAAGTAGATTTTCTCGGTTGAACGCCAGAGCCGGGATCGAACCGTAGAATACAATCAGAAAAATCAATAAGGATGCGATAAATCTTTTTGTCATTGCTTGAGATGAGGATATTATACATCTTTTAGGAAGTTTTGGAACAACCTTTGCAAAGGAAGCTCGACCAAGAGAAACCCACCAGGGAAAAAGAAGCGGCCCTGGGGTTAGATCTTTGGCAATAAAGCCTAAAATCAGGATTTTACCGGCTTTAGGGAATTTGGCAATCTTTGAAGAAAAAAATGAAAAAGCGCGAAAGGCCGGACTATATAATTATCACACTTATCTTAAACTCATCCACCGCCTTGCTTTTCCCTTCCCAGGAGCGATAATAGAGAAGACGGATACTGCTTAAGCCTTCTTTCAATGGAATTATCTCCCAGTAACTTTTTCCTCCCGCTCCTAACCATTTGGCTGAGGGCGGCTCATAACCAGACTCATGAACCTTAAAATAATTTTCATCCATGTCGGCGATGAACCAGTTGTAACCGGTAGTCGGGTTGGAGGGAAGCTTGATCCGGAAAGGTTTATTTTTCTTAACAAAGAACAGTTTACCGTGTTGACCCTTTTTGAAATAGCTCTTGAGGGAATTCAAGTACCGGAAACTTCGGGCGATCTCCTCGGCATCTTTCTGAAGCGCGCATCCCTGTGCCGGGGCAGGGTTGCATGAAAGCATAATAGTCTTTACCGGCTGGCTACCGAGCTTTTGTTTTCGCAGTGGCGGGAAATAATAAATCGGCCCCACGGTGGTGAGGGCATTGATTTCGCCCGTGTCGGTATCTTCGTGCTCTACCACTTCCCAGTAAGTTCTATATCCTTTGATATCATAATCCGAAGTAAAGCTTTCGATCGATATCAATTGATTAAAGTTCTGGATCTCCGCCGCCGCGGCGATTCTTGCATATTCTTTAAAAGGCATATTCTCATAGTTGGTCCCAGCCGCCATGGCTTGGATGGTGATCGAACCTTCTTTTTTCTGCAAAATAACTCCGGTTGATTCCTTAACCCACTTTAATTCTTTAGCCTGATATTCGACAGGGTAGGTTATGGAAAAGCCGAAATCGGCGTTTTTATAAACTTTCTGCCTTTCTCTTTCTCCGCAGCCAGCGAAGAATGAGCTTAGGAAGATGATAAATATGATTATTCTTTTCATGTTGGGTATTATAGCATTTATCCGAAAGGGTAGCGGCGAGCTTGCAAAAATTATTCGAGATTTTTGTATAAGGGCAGAAGAAAATTGAAAAAGACGTAAATGGCGAAGGAAAGAGTTGCGTAATAGATCAATAAAACCAGAATTATCACCATGCTGTCAGAAATGATCGCGGAGATCGGCATTGGTTTCGGCTCAGTATAAATAACCCGCTTCACTGTGTCGTATAAGATGAATATAACCACTGCCAGAATGAAAAGTAAAAGAGCAATCCATTTTATCAGCGGCAGGAGCATTCCGACAGTCAGCATTCCGCCTTCCGAAGTTGTTTGAAGAATCCTCATCCATTCGAGTCTAACGCCAGCCAGGACCGAATCAACAAAAACCATCGGTGCCGAAAAAAGCTTGAGCGCCGCGGAAGGAATGGCTGATAGGGGTAAATTTTCCATGGATATATTATTCGACAGTGAATTTTTGGCCGAAGATGGCTTTGCCGCCGCCAGTGTAGTCTTCCCATACTACCACCAAAGAGTTTTCTTCGGAAAGAGCAACAATTTTTGGCACCCGGGCGCCGTTGGAACTCTTGACTAAAACGCCGTTTTCCTGAAAGGAAACTTTTCCCGAGGAGTTTACTTTTTGCAGATAAACTTCATATTGTTTTCCGCTGCGATAATCCTCCCAGGCAACGATAATGCTGCCGTTTTTCCAGGGGATGGCCTGAGGAGCATATTGGGTGAGGGGAAGCGATACCACCGGAACTCCTTCTTCACCCCATGAAAGTTTTCCCTGTGGCGAGAGAGCCCCGGCAAAAATATCCCAATTGCCGTAACGATAATCTTCCCACACCATGATTTCTTGGTTCGAAAAAATCGGCTCTTGCTGCGTCCGGGCGATTTGACAGATGGGGATGCCGTCGGTTGACCAGAGAGTTTGCCCTTGACGGTTGACGCGTTGAGCATAAATGTCGTAGCTGCCGCCTCCCTTGTCCGTCCAGGCGATGACGGCGCCTCGCTCTCCGTCCCCGATTAACTGCGGCGTGCGCTGAATGTCGGGGGCGCCGCAAACAACTATGCCGCCTTCTTTCCAAAGAAGCTCTCCATTTTCGTCGATCCTTTGCGTGTAGATATCGGGGTTTCTTTCCCCGTTGCGGTAGTCGGTCCAGGCGATAACAGCGCCGCCGCCGTCCGCAATGATTTCTTCTTCAGCCTGGTCACCGTTGTCTGCACAGATTGCAGCTCCGTTCCGGTTCCAGAGCAAATCTCCTTTGCCCGAAACTCTTTGACCGAAGATATCTTTGAGACTGAGAGGATCTCTTTCGTCCTGCCAAACCACGACGGCTCCGCCATTGCTGGCAGAAATCAAGCGGGGACGGGATTGGCGCGAATTAATTTTCGTAAGTTGCAGGCTTCCTTTTTCCCAGACTTTTCTTCCTGCGGCGCTGATGCGCTGCGCATATATTTTTTGAAAATTAGGATCGCGAGTATCTTCCCAAACCACGAGCGCTCCGCCGGATCCGTCGCTAACTAAGCGGGGGTTAGTTTGGTGGGCTTTCACTTTTGCCACTGCAATGCCGTCTCTACCCCAGGCGAGATTGCCGGCCCGGTTGATCTTTTGCGCATAGATGTTGAGATAACCGGAGCGGGCATCTTCGAAAACTAAAATAATTTCTCCCTGTCCGTTATCGATCAGGTCTGCATTTTGATGTATAACCGCACCAATTGCATTGCAAACCAGACTGCCTTTGTCGCTCCAGGCGAGAGCGCCGCCCGCAGTAAGCTTCTGCGCATAAATATCATGGCTGCCACTGCGCCGGTCCTGCCAAGCGGCAATTATTTCTCCGTTGGATTTGGCTGAAACCGAAAATTTTTCCTGGGCGCCGGCAATAGTTGCCAGAGGAAGCCCTCCTTCCTGCCAGAGAGAGGTTCCGTCCCGATTTATTTTCTGCGCATAGATGGCGGAGTTCCCTTTGCGATAATCCTCCCAGAAGATCACCCAGCCTTCATTTCCCAATTTGACAATAGCCGGATTCTCTTGCTTAGCGGAGGACCTGGCGGTGAGGATCCCTCCTTCGATCCAACTTTTTCGGCCTTCTTTAGTTATTTTTTGAAAATAGACAGCACTTTCCTCTTCGCGGTTGTCCGACCAGACCACAGTCGCCCCGCCCAAGCCATCCGAGGCTAACTTGGGGTTTTCCTGAGAGTAAGGAGCGGTTGCTAAAGCAACTCCGTCTTTTTCCCATAGCGGCGCCCCCTCTAAATTGATTTTCTGCACATAGATGTCAAGATTACCGGAACGTGAATCGTTCCAGGCGATAACGGCTCCTCCCTCCACTCCCAAAATCTCCGGCCGCTCCTGGTTTTGCGGAGCAGAGCAGATTGAAATTCCGTCTTTTTCCCAGAGAATTTTCCCGTCAGCAGAAATTCTCTGGCAGTAGAGATTGTTGTCGGCCGAGCCCAGCCTTCCATCGGTCCAAACCAGGATAGCTCCACCCGCGCCATCGTTGGCAATCTTGGGATACCACTGTGTGCCGGGGGCGGCGCAAATCGAAATCCCATCAATCTGCCAGAGCGGTTCCCCTTTATAATTAATTCTTTGAGCGTAGATATCTTCACCGGTCCCGCTGCGGTAATCATACCAGGCAACGATGGCTCCACCGGCCCCGTCAGAGATAATCTCCGGAGCGAACTGTCCGGCGGAGGCCTTCGAAACCGGAATGCCTTCGTTGCCCCACAAAATTTCTCCCCGGGGGCTTAGGCGCTGCGCGTAAATATCCGCATTTTCTTTGCGATAATCCTGCCAGACTACAATCAGACCTCCGGCGCCGTCGCCGATGATCTGAGCGGAATTTTGATTGCCTCCGGCACCGCAGACCTGCACCCCGCCTTCGCTCCATAATCGATTGCCGCTTTCATCCATCTTTTGAGCAAAAAGTTTTTCTTGGCCAAATCTTCCATCCTCCCATACCGCGTAATAGTAACCATATTCGGAGCTGATAATTTTAGGGTTTTGTTGAGGTGTGTTTCCGGGAGTGTTGTTAATCTCGAGCCCGTTTTCTCCCCAGGCTGCCTTAGGCGTTTCCAACGCGGGCCGGGCAGCTTCCTGCGCCTGGGCTGCGGTAAAACCAATGATCAAAAGGCTGAGCAAGAACGCAACCGTCAGCCTCATGCTGCCACCTCAGCCAGCTTCATGGAGATTACCTTTGACACGCCGGGTTCTTCCATGGTGACCCCGTAGATGTGCTCGGCTATCGCCATGGTGTTTTTATTGTGGGTAATGACAATGATCTGAGTGGTTTGTGAAAAATCTTTCAGCATCTCGGTGAAACGACCGATGTTGGCTTCATCCAGGGCGGCGTCCACCTCATCCAGAAAGCAGAAGGGGGAGGGGCGGATCTTCAAAAGAGAAAAGAGAATGGCGATGGCGGAGAGCGCCCGCTCGCCGCCGGAAAGCAGAGAAAGAGGAAGCCATTTTCGACCCGAAGGCCGCACCGAAATATCAATTTCGGCTTCCAGCGCCGGCAGGCCGGGAGCCAGCGATATCCTGGCTTCGCCGCCGGCGAAAAGCTTGGAAAAAGTTTCCGAAAAAATAACGGAGAGCTGCTGCATGGTTTGCAGAAAAGTTGATTCGGCTTGCGCATCCAGTTCAGCGATTAAATTATTTAAATTTTCCCGGGCATGGTTCAAATCGCTGAGCTGGGCATCGATAAAAGTAAGCCGCTCGCGCGTTTTTTCGAATTCTTCGATCGCCAGCAGGTTTACCGGCTCCAGCGCCCGCAGTTTTTGTTTTCCTTCCTCAACTTCCGCTTTGGCTTTGGCAGCATTAGCGACTTCATAGGGCTGAGCAGAGACTTCCTCCAAAGTCAGATTGTATTCAATGGAAAGTTTTTCCGCCAGGCCGGTCATCTCACCTTCGAGTTTCGCCAGTGCGATCTCCAGGGCGGAAGAGGCATCGTCGATTTTACGCTCGCGGCGAAATTTTTCTTCAAGCAGGTTGATTTTCTGGTTAAAATTTTCTTTTTCCTGCCTTAGCTTAGCAATCGATTCATTAAGGCTAGATTTTGCGCTGTTCTCGGAAGAAGCAGCGGCCAGACTTTCCAGCTGGCTGCGGTGCGCCTGCAGTCCGAAGCGGACTCTTTCGAGCTCTGCTTCGATCCTTTTTTCTTCCTCCTGGTAAAGCTCCAGTTTCAGATTGCGCGCTTCCTCTTTTTCCGCCGGACCGGAGAGAGAAAAGGTCGGTCCCCTTCCGAAGAAAGAGATGATCGAAGAAAGCAAATTAACCAGTCGTTCGGCTTGCTGGATCAGCGGCGAGATGCTTTCTGCCAGCGGACTGTCGAAAAAATTAAAATCCGAATTGCCGGCGCGCTCCAAGGCAGCGAGCTTCTGCTTTATTTCTTCCCTTTTTCGCTTGAGCTCCCCCTGCAGCTTTTCTTCTCTCTGCAGCTCCCCCTCGGTGAAGCGGCGATCGAGCTCGAGGTCCCGCAGCCGATCTTTTTCGGCTTCGAGTTTGGCGAACTGTTCTTCAATTTCGATTTCGATTTTCCGGACCGCGGCTTTGAGGGAGAGGAGCCCTTCTTCCTCTTTTTTTTCGGAGGCGATTTTTTCTTCAATTTCTTTTTTGGCTTTTTCCAGATCCGCCAGCAGCCTGCTTCTTTTCTCAAGCAGATTGCCGAGGATTTTTTTGCTGAGCCCAATTTCAATTTCTTTGACGCGCGATTGTATGTCGAGATATTCCCGGGCTTTGCGGGCTTGCTCCTCCAGAGTCAGGAGATGCTCGCTGACTTCTACTTTCAGATCGTTGATTCTAAGCAGATTTTGTTCGGCGGCGATCAATTTTTTGTCGGCGGCCAATTTACGCGTCTTATATTTATTGATCCCGGCCGCTTCTTCAAAAACCGCCCGCCGCTCATCACCTTTGCTGGATAAAATGGAGTCCACCTGTCCCTGCGTGATGATGGAATAGCTCCCTTCTCCCAGCCCTGTATCCAGCAGGAGATCGCGGATATCTTTGAGGCGGCAGAGATTTTTGTTGATGAAAAATTCGCTCTCGCCCTCGCGGAAGGTGCGGCGCTTGATCGAGACCTCGCTGAAAGGGAGCGGCAGCCTGGCCGAAGCGTTGTCAAACAGTAGAGTGACTTCCGCCAGAGAGAGGGACTTGCGCTCGGCGGTTCCCGCGAAAATGATGTTATCCAGCTGGGGGACCCGCAGCTCCCGCGGATTTTCTTCTCCCAGCACCCAGCGGGTGGCGTCAAGCAGATTGCTTTTACCGCAGCCGTTCGGTCCCACAATGGCGGTAATCCGCGCTAGCGGGCCAAACTCTATTTCGGTGGTATCGGCAAAAGTTTTAAAGCCGCGCAGGATCAAAGATTTTAAGAACATGTTGTCATTATAATATAACAAAAATACTTCGCTTGAGCAAGAAAAGTATGCTAAAATACCTGCGCATGCGAAGATTGGCCTGGATTCTGCTGCTGCTATTTTTAGCTTCCGTCGCCACGGCGGAGATTTTTGAGCCGCAGGATAAACTGCGGACTTATTCGGAAATCCTGATGCTGCGCGGCAGAACCGAGGGACCCGGCGCCCTGGAAGTCAACGACCAAAAAATTAAACTTAACCCCGATAATACTTTTTCCTGCGGATTGGTTTTAAAGGCCGGGAAAAATCTGGTGGAAGTCCGGCGGGGTGAAGCAAAACAGCGCCTTCGCATTTTGAGACTCATAACTTATCCCGACATCGAAGAGCTGTACGGTGGGGAAAAACATTGGGCCTGGAGCCAGATCGTTTATCTTTCCACCGTCGGGATCATCGAAGGCTATCCGGATTTGAGTTTTTATCCCGGGAATCCGGTGACGCGCGGCGAGCTCGCCACCTGGCTGGCGCGCGTTAAAAAACTCCCCGTCCCAAAATTGACCGAGGATGTATTCTTTGATGTTCCCAAAGAACACTGGAGAGCTCCTTTTATTAAAGCGGCGGTAGCTGCGGGGTATATGAAGGGGTACAGCCGAGAAATCTTTGGGATCGATGATCCGGTTTCTCGCCGGGAAGCGGCGGAGATCGCGGTGATCATTGAAGGTTTGGGGATCGTGGAAAAGATCAAGCTGCTCTTTAAAGACGTTCCAGAGGCAGAAAAAGGGGCGCCCCCCATCTATACTGCGCAGGAGAGGGGTTTGGTGATCGGAGTTTCCAGGGACATACCCATCTATGAACCGGGGCGGGCTCTAACGCGGGCCGAAGCGGCCATGCTGCTTTCCAGATTTACTTACGCGCAGCAAAGCTTTAAGTATCTAGTTGATTTTGAAGAAGGCTATACGAACGAGCGGTTATGCGATTTGAATGTTCCTCCCGAAATCATTTCCTTTTCTATTGATCCCAGGGAAGTAGCTTTAAAAAATACGACCAGCGTTAAACTGCGCGCCTGGATGGCCCCACGCGAAAAATTCTCCCCGATGGCAAAGGTGAAGGCGGATCTATCGAGAATCGGTGGGCTGCCGGATGCTGAAATGTTTGACGACGGCACCCATGGAGACGATATCAGCGGAGATAGGATCTATTCGCTCAATATCTCATTCTCACCCGAGCAAAGCGGAGAATATGCTTTGGAAGTAACAGCCACCGATCTTCTCGGCTGGGAAGGGAAGAAACAGGCTACGATCTTAATATTAGAATGAAGCGTATTTGCCTTTTTCTATTTTTTTCCCTGACCTTTTACTGCCGTCTGGCTCACGCCCAGCTGGGGGAAATTGGAATTTACCCCCTGGATCTGCAGATGGGTGCGCGGCCACTGGGAATGGGGGCGGCTTTTTCGGGATTGGCTGATGATGTCAACTGTCTTCTTTATAATCCCGGCGGCATGGCCTGGGCCAAAGGGATTTCCTTAACTTTTAGAGACTTCGATAATATTACTGCTGTGCAAGCTTACCCAACCGGGCTTGGCTCCTCCCTGGGGCTGGCGGTGGTGACTTCAAAAGTTTCTGATGTTCCAGTCATGGGAGGCACGGCAAACTCGAACAGCAATATCTTGGTCCTATCCTTCGGCACCAAGTTAAATTTCCTGCCGGTATTTTATAAGCAACCGGCGCTTCAGCGATTGGGGATAGGGATCAACATCAAAGGATTGTTAACCCAGACGCTGCGCCGGACCGGCCAGCCCGATCGCTCGGCCACCGGCTGGGATATGGATCTGGGCCTGCTCTGGAAGGGGTCGGATTGGTGGACAGCGGGAATTTCTCTGCAAAATATTCTTCCTGCCAAAGCTTTGGGCGGGGGGCTGTTAAAATGGGATGTAGGCGGCGAAGAAGGAATTCCCGCCACCGAAAAGCTGGCATTTTCGGCGCGCATCATAGGCGACCTCGGCTCTCCCATTTTTATGGAGGAGAGGGAACTGGTTCTAAACGGCGAGCTTGATTTTTCGAGCCTGCACCCGACACTCCTGCGGATAGGAGGAGAATACGGCTTTAATAAAACTTATTTTTTCCGCGCCGGCGTGATGCAGCAGTATAAGCCCGGAGAGGTAAGCGCAGCGCTTAATTTGGGAGCCGGATATAGAAACCCTGATTGGGGAGTAGATGTTGTCAGCTATCGAGAACCCCTGCGCCAGGAATCTCAAACTTATATTTCAATTCTATATTTTCCTAAGGAATGGGTGGTAGTGGAGAAGCTGGAAGTTGAAAAGCCGGCAGTGATGCTGGAAACGGCAATTGAAAAAATTTCCCTTGAAGACAACATCGTTACTTACAACGATCGAATCGAAGTTTTTGGAAAAGTTAAACCCGGAGTGGAAGTTTACGTCAATGGGCTGCGAGCGTTTACGGCGGAAGATAATACCTTTAAGGTGGTCATTCCTCTGCAGCCGGAGAAAAACCTGATCGTGGTCGAAGCGCGCTATGAAGGCGAGAAAAAGGTCTGGAAGTATAAAGTTTTGCGGAAGGCAAAGGTAGTGATTGCAGAAGAAAAGCAGATTGAGCAGCAGCTTAAAAAAGCGTTGACCCCCGAAGAAAAAGAAGCACTCAGGAAAAAAGAGCAGGAAATCAAAGAGCGCCGCAGCAAGGTCGAGGAATTGGTGACCCTGGGAGTCATTGAAGTTAGTCCCGAAGCGGAATTTAAACTGCAGGCCAGCGTGACGCGAGGAGAGATGGCCACCTGGCTCGCTAAATCGACCGGCCTGCCGCTGCCAAAAGTTGAACGGGATCTTTTTTTGGACGTTAAACGGGACCATCCTCTGGCACCCTTTATTAAGCTGGTGGTAGATTGGGATCTGCTGAAACCTTATCCGGACGGAACTTTCCGGCCGGAAGCGTCGGTTTCGAAAGAAGAAGGAGAAAAACTTTTCAAGATTCTTAAGGTCAAAGGATGAAACACAAGTATTTAATAATTGCATTGACATTTTTTAATCTTGCGATCCCGCCGGTTCACGCACAGAAGCCGGCGGAAGCGGAGGAATACATGACCAAGGGTGAGGCGGTCATGTTAATTTCCGCCACCGATTTTATGAAAAAGAAGATCAGCGAGCTTCTTTCCTGGACGATTGGCTATGACATAAATAAAGTCAGTCGGGTGCGGCTGACGCCGACCATTAATTACGTAAAGGCGGTTCCCAAAAAAGTTCCACCGGACGGTAGGACGGTGCTGGAAGTGCTGGCTTCGGTGGATGATCCCGGGGGACTGCGAAATATTGCCGGAGTGAGAGCCGATCTTAGCTCAATTGGAAAGCTTCCCAATACCACCCTGGTGGATAATGGTCTTTTTGGCGATAAGAAAGCCGGGGACGGAATTTTCACCCTCCAGACCAGCGTTTCTCCCCAGGTGGGCCTCGGTCCCAAGGATATATCGATCGCAGTAGCGAATAAGAAAGGGTGGCTGGCTTTGGCTAAAACCACCTTGGATATTAGAAAGAATCCGGCTATAATCGAAGCGCAGGCGGCAAGGAGGGAAACTTTGGTTTCCATAACCGTAAAAGTTGATAATCCTGGCCGCGTCGAAGATGTCAAGAGTGTGGTGGCCGATCTGAGCGGCTTAGGTTTATCGGAAAGAACTTACCTTGGCAACAGTGGTTTGGCGGGAGATCTCAGCGCCGGGGATGATACCTGGACCCTGCAGTTTAATTTGTCGGACAGCGTAGCTCCGGGGGAATATTCGATTCCCCTGGAGGTCATTAACCTGGCGGGCGGTAGAGGGACCGGAGCGGTTGCCGTTACGGTAAGCAAATAAATGCTTTCAACATTAACAATTATTGGTATTTTTACAGAAATTTTCGCTGCCGGGATTTTGATTTCCGGAGGAATAACTTTTCTTCGCAGTTTTATTGCTTCCCGTCAGCTTAAGGAACTCTTCTTTGGACTGGTCTTGCTTTCTTTATTTGCTTATGTCGCATCCACACTGGCTTCCCAGCTCATATACAATATTGTTTGGGGGATAACTGACCAGCTGATCCTGGCTCAAAAGGCAGTTTCGATTTCTCTGATTTTTTCTTCTCTTTTCCTCTGGCTTTTTGTCATCGAAAAATTTGAAATTAAGCGTCTTCGCTACGCTTCAATCATTTTTGTCCTGCTGGCAGGATTATTTACCTATCTGGTAATTGATTCGTCAGTTAACCTGGTCTACCGCGAAAACATCATCGAACCGATTGTCAATTTTTCTTCCTGGATTCCGGTTGAGCAGTTTTATGTGCTGGCATGGATAGTGCTGGCAATTTTTTCTCTGGGCTTGGCTTTTTCTTCGGTCGGCGGGAAGAGAAAGCTTTTGTTTTACACTGGCGGCTCCGCCATCCTCATGCTGGTTTCTCAGCTCTTAGCTTTTTTCTATCTTAACTTTGGCGAACCCGGCTATCTGCTGGCATCCTGGATTTTGACCCTTTTTTCCATACTTGGTCTTTTATTGGCGGAGCTGATTCCGCCCGAAGCCCCGGAAGCAAAAACGCCGCTGAAATATTTGCGCACTCGTGTTCTTTTTAAGCTTACCCTGATCTTTGTTCTTTTGATTGTGATTCTTTTTGAGGCTACCACCCTGGCAACGATCAACATCAGCAAGAATGCCCTTTCTAAATCGATCCAGGCGGCCTATCTCAAAGTAGCGGAAGATCTGGCGGGAAAAATTGAAGCCTTAGAAAAACCTTCGCTCGATTATCTGCAGTCGCTGGTTTCGAAAACCAAGATTGACAGCAGCGGGGCGGCTTTCATCGTTGATAGCAACGGGGCTTTGGTTTCCCATCCGGATAAGAAACGGGCGCTGCAGCATGAAGACCTGCGGGAGAACGAAGCGGTAAGCCGTTTGCTGGCCGGGGAAAAGGGAGCCTCCGGCTTTCGTGACGAGCTAGGCAGCCCAATGGCAGGAGCTTATGTCCCGGTTAAAAAATTTGGATGGGGAGTGGTGGTGGAAGAGCCGATGGCTTCCGCCTATTTTGAAATGCGCTGGCTTGAGACCAATTCACTTCTTTTTGTTATCGTCGGGATCATTTTAACCACCCTGACCGGGATCTTTTTTGCCCGCTCCATCGAAAAGCCGATCAAGGAGCTGACTTTAGGAACGGAGGCGGTAGCGCGCGGAGAACTTGGATATCGTATTTCGGTTGATTCCGCGGATGAGATCGGCAAATTAGCGCAAGCCTTTAACCAGATGACCCGGGATCTGCGCGACAGCCAGGAGCGTCTGATTCTTTCCGAAAAACTGGCTTCCCTGGGAACAATGGCGGCCGGTATGGCGCATGAAATCAAAAATCCATTGGTTTCTCTGCGCACCTTCACCCAGTTGCTGCAGCAAAAGTGGGAAGACAAAGAGTTTCGCGAAAAGTTTGCTTCGATCATTCCGCATGAAATTGAGCGGATCAACCGCATTGCCGAGAGCCTGCTTAAGTTCGGCCGTCCGATGAAGCCCGAAATGTCCAAAGTAGATGTCAACGCTTTGCTGGACGAAGTTCTGCTGCTCTTTGAGAGCGAATGCAAAAAATACAATGTTCGAGTAACCAAAAAGTTTGCCGAGCTTCCCGAAATTACCGGCGATCCGGGGCAGATTTCCCAGGCTTTTGTCAATATAGTTAAAAATGCCATTGAGGCCATGCAGGAAAAAGGCGGAGAGCTGATGGCCAAGACCGATGTGGGAGAAGTAATCAAATTGGGAAAGATTCAGCGCCAGGGCAAAAAATCGGGCGAGGAAATGGTCTGGGGAGAGGAAGAAGAGCTTCCTAAACCGATACCGGTGGTTTTTATCGAGGTCACCGATACCGGTGAAGGCATTTCAGAAGAACATTTGAAAAGTCTGTTCGATCCTTTCTTTACCACCAAAATGACCGGAACCGGAATGGGGCTGCCGATTACTCTGCGTATTATCGAGGAACATAAGGGGTCAATTAAAGTAAGAAGTCAGCCGGGGAAGGGAACCACCTTTATTATAACTTTGCCGCAGAAGTTTTAGCCTCGGATTTTATTGAGGAGAGCTTGCATGCCGTTTTCGAGGATCCCATGCTCAACGGCTTTATCGATCTTATCGAGCAGGGGGCTCTCCGCTAAAAAATAATGATCCTCAGTGAAGAGAATATTGCCGCCGGTACGGTAAAGAATACCGTTAACGGTTATCGAGGTGGTACAATTTTCGTTGTTTTTTTCGCTATTTTTCATAATAACGGCTTCCGTAATAAATATCGTAATAAACCGGTCAAAACTTGCGCTTTATTTAGGGGGCTGATATAATCTTTCCATGGCGATTTTTGAGCGATTTACCGAGCGTGCCGTGCGGGTTATCATGGCCGCCCAGGAAGAAGCCAAGCGGGTCGGCTCCAACTTTGTGGGAGCGGAGCATCTTCTCCTGGGAATGTTGCGCGAAGGCGAATTAATTGTCCTCAAAACTCTGGAACATTTCCGCGTTGATCTGGGGGTTATCAAGGAAAGAATTGAAGAGGAAATCTTGCCGGAAGCCCCGAGCGAAATTTCCGGACCCGAAATCCCGTTTAATGCGCAGGTGAAAAAAGTAATTGAATTAGCGTGGGATGAGGCCCGCGGACTGGGACACAGCTACGTGGGAGTTGAGCACCTTTTTTTGGGGATACTGCGCGAGGGAACGGGTATTACCGGCAAGGTTTTAAATGAGGTTGGGATCACCGCCGCGTCGGCAAAAAGTCAGATTGTTTCTCTTCTGGGAGAGGTTATGGCTTTTCAGAAAAAGCCCCCGCGGGCGAGCAAAACCCCGCTGCTCGATAGTTTTGGCCGGGACCTGACGGCGCTGGCGCGAGACAAAAAATTAGATCCTGTGATTGGGAGGGGCAAGGAAATCGAGAGAGTTACACAGATCTTGTCCCGGCGAAAAAAGAACAACCCGGTCTTGATTGGCGAAGCGGGGGTGGGAAAAACAGCCATTGTCGAAGGCCTGGCACAAAAAATTTACGCTGGCGATGTTCCGTCCACCCTTTTGGGAAAAAGACTGATATCCCTTGACCTTGGACTTTTGATTGCCGGGACGCGCTACCGCGGAGAATTTGAAGAAAGGCTGAAGAAAGTTATTGATGAAGTTATAAAGAACGGGAAGGTAGTTTTGTTCATCGATGAGCTGCACACATTAATTGGAGCGGGGGCGGCCGAAGGGGCCATGGATGCGGCCAATATTTTAAAACCGGCTTTAGCCCGCGGAGAAATTCAGTGCATCGGCGCGACCACGATTGATGAATTCAGGAAAAGGATTGAGTCCGATCCAGCCCTCGAGCGCCGCTTCCAATCGGTGATGGTGCCGGAGCCCTCAGTTGCTGAAACCATAGAAATTTTGAAGGGTTTGCGCGGACGTTATGAGGAATTTCATAAAGTTAAAATTACCAATGACGCTTTAGTTTCAGCGGCGCGCCTTTCGGCCCGCTATATTGCCGATCGTCATCTTCCGGATAAAGCCATCGATCTTATGGATGAGGCGGCATCCCGCGTAATGCTGCAGTTCGCAGGTTCCCCTCCGGAGCTGGTCGAAATTACCAAAGAGTTAGAAAAAATCAGGCAAGAAAAGGAAAAGGCGGTTGAAAATCAGGAGTTTGAATTGGCAGCGCAGCTGCGGGACAAAGAAGAGGCGCTGAGGCTGCAGTATGAAGCGGCTTCGAGCAAGCTGGCGAGTATTCCGCGCGAAAGTTATCCGGTGGTGAATGACGAAGCCATTGCGCAGGTGGTTTCGGCCTGGACTTCGGTGCCGGTGGTGCAGCTGACCGAAGAAGAGACCGAGCGGCTCCTCAAGATGGAAGATGAAATTAAAAAGCGGGTAGTGGGGCAGGAGGAAGCCGTCAAGGCCATCGCCAAATCGATTCGCCGTGCCCGGGCGGGACTGAAAGATCCACGGCGACCCATCGGTTCATTTATCTTTCTGGGGCCATCCGGGGTCGGGAAAACCGAGCTGGGGAAGCGTCTGGCCGAGTTTCTTTTTGGGGATATCGATGCTGTTATTCGCATCGATATGTCTGAGTATCTTGAATCACATACCGTTTCACGCTTGATCGGCTCTCCGCCGGGTTACGTGGGATTTGGAGAAGGCGGCCAGCTGACGGAGCCGGTGCGCCGCCGTCCGCATTCGGTGGTCCTTTTTGATGAAATTGAAAAAGCGCATCCCGACGTCATGAACATTTTGCTTCAGATTTTAGATGACGGCAAGGTGACGGATGCGCAGGGACACGTGATCGATTTTAAAAACACCGTCATCATCATGACCAGCAATGTGGGGGCGGAGTTGATCCGCAAGGAAACCTCGATCGGCTTTGTCACAAGGGGCGACGCCCGTGCCAGCTACGACAAAATGAAGGATACGGTTTTAGAACAATTAAAGAAAACCTTTCGGCCAGAATTTCTAAATCGGGTCGATGAGACCATTGTTTTCCGGCCGCTTTCCAAAGAAGATCTCTCTTCCATTGTGGAAATCATGCTCTCGGATTTGAATCACCGCCTGGAGGAAAAAGGACTCTCGATTACCGTGAATAAAAAAGCGACTAACTTTTTAGTTGAGAAAGGCTACGACCCCAAGTTTGGCGCCCGCCCCCTGCGACGGACCATTGAGGAACAGATTGAGGATCCTCTTTCAGAAGAGGTTTTGAAAGGCAAATTAACCTACGGCACGGAGATAAAAGCCGATATCAAGGGTGATCGGATGGTCTTTTCTGGTAAGCTGCGGAAACATAAAACTGAAGCTGCTAAGCCTGAAAGCAAAAAGCTTCAGGAAGCTTCTCGCTAATGCTAAAGTCTGAAATCAAATTTGTCTGCCAGTCCTGCGGACAGGATTTTCCCCGCTGGTACGGTCAATGTCCATCTTGTGGGGAATGGAACTCCCTCGTTGAGGAAATCCAAAATCCCAAATCCCAAATCCCTGCCCGTCCGGCAGGCGGGCAAAACAAGCTCCAAATCCCAATTACAAAATCCCAAACACCTATATCGATCACAGAAGTTGATTTCAAAGCTGAGGAAAGGTATCCCACCAATATTTCAGAGTTAGATCGAGTATTGGGTGGAGGGATTGTTGCGGGATCGGTGATTTTAGTGGCTGGGGAGCCGGGGATCGGGAAGTCGACCATGATGCTGCAGGCGGCGGAGGCTCTCGCTCAGAAAGAAAAAATCCTTTATGTCTCTGGGGAAGAATCGGCCAAACAGATCCGGCTCCGAGCGCAAAGGCTGGGAACCCTTTCAGAAAACCTTATGCTTCTTCCCGAAACCAACCTATTTGCAATTGAAAAAGCGATTGGTGAAGTTAAGCCGCAGTTTGTCGTAATTGATTCCATACAAACTCTTTACCGCGAAGACCTGGCATCGGCTCCCAGTTCAGTGGCGCAGGTCAGAGAATGCGCTGCTTATCTGGTGAGGATCGCGAAAGCTTCGGGGATCCCAATATTAATCGTTGGACATGTTACCAAGGAAGGAACCGTTGCCGGACCTCGCGTTCTCGAACATATTGTCGATACGGTCCTTTACTTTGAAGGCGAACAGCACAAGCAGTACCGCTTGTTGCGTGCCACCAAGAATCGATTTGGCTCAACCAATGAAGTGGGAATCTTTGAGATGAAAGAGCAGGGGCTGGTTGAAGTCGCCAATCCTTCCGAAATTTTTCTTTCGGAAAGGTCAAAGGAAGCTTCCGGTTCGGTAGTGACCGCTGCCATTGAGGGAACCCGCCCGCTGTTAGTTGAGATTCAGGCGCTGGTGGCGCCGACCAAAATGGCTTACCCGATCCGCAAAGTTACCGGCGTGGATTATAACCGCGTATCGATAATAATCGCGGTGCTCGAGAGGCATGCCGGCTTAAAGCTGTCTTCTGCGGATATCTATGTGAACGCCGCCGGCGGGGTAAGGGTGGCGGAGCCGGCGATCGATTTACCCATCGCTCTGGCAATCGCCTCCTGCTACCAAAACAGACCCTTTGATTCGCACACCGTTGCGGTTGGAGAAATCGGTCTGGCGGGAGAGATCCGCTCCGTCAATCAGATCGAACAAAGAATTAAAGAGGCCGAAAAACTAGGATTTAAATCTTCGCTTTTGGCTAAAACCAATCTTAAAGAATTAAAAAAAAGCAAAATTGAATTGATAGGGATTTCTTCGATCAGGGAAGCGGTTCAATCATCCTTGCAATAGCATTCCTGACCTCTTCGAGTTTTTCCTCATACTCTTCCTGGTTTTTAATATGAAGCGGTTTTCCGATCGAAAATTTTACTTTTCCCATCCTAATTAACCTGGTGTCTCGCGGCATAAGACAGAAACTTCCCGAGATTGCAACCGGAATAATCGAGGCGCCGGATTTTAATGCCGCCAGCAGACTGCCGCGCTTGAATTTCCCTAAACTGCCATCCCAGCTTCTGGTTCCTTCGGGAAAAAGCAGAAGCGATTTTCCGGAGTTGAGCGCTTCAACCACTTTATCAAGTGTTCGGTAAGCCGAAAAAGCTGATTCACGTTCGATAAAAAGATGGCCCGCCTGCTGCATGCACCAGCCAAACAAAGGAATACGGCGGAGCTCTTTTTTCATAACGAACCTGAAAGGGACGGGGAGACTTGCCATCAGGATAGGGATGTCGGCGGCGCTTTGATGGTTGGAAACGAAAATCACGGCTTGGTTTCGCGGAATGTTTTCTTTTCCGCTTACATTAACCTTTACTCCCGAAAAGAACATAGCAAACCTCAGCCAGATAAGGGCAGCCGAATGATAAGTATCAGCTTTATTTTTTGAGAAAGGAACAATGCACAGAGTAATCGCCAGGCCGACAAAAAAACTGATGACCGTTATTGAATAAAGAAAGAAATTATGAAGCATACGGAAGACGATGATTAAATAGTTGTCGTTCGCCATTTAAAATAGTATAGCAAAAATCGTGAAATCTCTAAAGCGGTCAGGGCCCTTTTTAACCTTCAAGGGAAACCACCCGGGCAATTTCCTCATGGGAAGTAATTCCTTTATTTACTTTTAGCAAACCATCCTCGAGCAGCGTCCTCATTCCCTTTTGCGGGTAAGCTCCAATCATGACTTCGTAAATTCCGGTCCGCCCCTCATAGCCATTTGGTGAGATCTTCCTGACCAGGCGCTGGGCGACTACGCCGAGCAGGGTAGCTTCCACCAGGTATTTTTCAATCCCCATTTCCAGCAGACGGGTCACGGCAGAAGGGGCATCGTTGGTGTGGAGGGTACTGAAGACAAGATGGCCGGTCAGCGCGGACTGGATGGCGGTTTTTGCGGTTTCAAGATCACGAATTTCACCTATCATAATAATATCCGGATCCTGGCGCAAGATCGAGCGCAAACCGCGCGCAAAAGTTAAACCGGATTTCACGTTAACCTGGATCTGATTGATGCCGGGCAATTGGTATTCCACCGGATCTTCGATCGTGATAATGTTAACCTCTTTTGAATTCAACTGGGTTAGGGTTGCATAAAGAGTGGTGGTTTTTCCTGATCCAGTCGGGCCGGTAACCAGGACGATGCCGGTTCTCTTTGAAATAATAGCTTTATAAGTTTCCAGGTCATAATTTTCCATGCCCAATTCTTGAAGGCTTAATAGGGCGTGATTTCGATTCAGCAGCCGGATCACTGCTTTTTCTCCGTGAATGGTCGGAATGGTTGAAACGCGCAGGTCAATATGATCTTTTTTAATTTTTAGGTTGGTTCTCCCGTCTTGAGGAAGCCGGCTTTCAGCAATATCCAGGTTGACCATAACTTTGACCCTTGAGATCAAAGCATTGTGCCTGGATTTATGGATGGGAGAGCCATCCTGCAGCATCCCGTCAACCCGATAACGTACCCGGGTGTATTCCTCTCGCGGTTCCAGGTGAATATCGGATGCCTTAAGCTCCACTCCTTTGGCTAAGATTTCATCCAAAAGACTGGTAATCCCATTACCGTTGGTTTCCATGGTTTGATCAGCAGCAATTTTATTGCCACGCTCAAAGGGGATGAAAATGGCGAGATTTCGTCAGCCCCGCACCAGACGGCGCGGGGTCAGCAGGCCGCTATTTCTTTTCTGCTTCCAAGATTCTCTTCAAAGTCCGTTCCAGCTGGTCATGAATATTGATTTCTTCTGACGGAGTAAGGCGCATATTCTTGGTTTCAGTAACTTGCTGCCTTTTCAGATCAACCTTTGAAGTTAACAGGCGGGAATGGGTTCTTGGAGAGACCACTCCTACTCTAACCGGGTAGGGGAAATCCTCGATCACCTGCCGAATGCCGACACGAACCGCGGTTATTTCTGTCCGACCCTCAATCAAAGTGTAAAACAGCTCGAGCCTGGTCTTTGCCTTCTTATTTTTCAGATCCACTTTTATTAATTGATCGCATTTCTGCTCCTTGTTTTTATCGCAGGGTTTGCGGAAAGGATACTCATGGTAAAAATCGTCCCGGTCTGGGGGTGGCGGCGTGGAAAAAGTAATCCGGTGGCTGATTTCACTCTCTTTTGACCTAAGAATGTCAACCAAGCTTTGCGCGGAGATCGTTTTTACTATTGACGCATCTCCTTTTCCCATGGGCTGCAACTGGATATTATCCGTTTGTAAATAGATAGCCATGTCTTCCCCCTTACTCAGCTTTTCTTCGTAAGGTTTTTCCAGAAATTTCATGAAATTTTCTTTTATTACCATCGATGAAGAATCAGAAGTCAAAGGGAATAAAAGACCATGAAAACACCCATATTAGAAGCTTTAACGGACACGCCGCCTACCCCAACCAGATATGCGGAAAGGATGACGGTTTTTCTGGGAGACAAGAGGGTGGAAAACAAGCTCTCCCTCGACAACTCCATGCTTGAGGACGAATTAACCATTCGGGTTCCCTCCGGCACAAAAAAAATAAACCTGCGCATTGATCAAAACCAAAGATATGTTTACGATTTCTCGGCCCAGGTTGATGACCAGAACTGCGTAAAGGTAAAACTTTCCCAAATATTAAGATATGTGCCTTTTAACAGAAACACGACACTGACCATTACCGGCAGCGGGAGAAAGAATTCCAGGAAAAAGCTTCAGCTTTACCGAAGCACGGCAGGCATTACTCCGGACCCGGGAAGGGCTCAAAAAAGCATCTTGCCCCTTTATCAACAGATAGCCAGGGATTTAGTGGCGGGCAAGCCCCTGGTCATAACCGCCAATGTGGTGTTGTGGGACGCCTCCTTTAACGGCCGCAGGAGATTCCCGATCACTGACGGAAATGACCCCCAGCATAATCTTTACTGGGGAGCGGGATACGGAATGTATCATGCTTTCAAGAAACTTTTCGGCTGGCGGCTGGTCGGGGAAGAAAAAGATAAAATGGCGGTTTTTAAGAAAGTATTTACTCCTAATGCCTTCTGGCAGGAAAGAGGGGTCAAAAAACCTTTTGAAATGTATGTGGTTTTTAATCTGTATCGATCGAATGACATCGTCGAAGGCTACCGGGATTTCGCCCAGAATCTGTTTGGGAACAGGGCTCAGCGGATAACTCTAAAAGACGGAAGGGTGATTGAAGCGGGCAGCCAAAGCCGGATTGTGGGGTATGTCGGGCATATGACGCTTCAGGGCAAAAAAGCCATCAAAGCCGTTCGCAATTCCCAAAGCACAAATTCGAGTGAAGCGAAGGGGGTCTTTATGACCTCCTGCCTTAGCGCGCCCATCTTTTCCCGCGAAGTGCTTGATGAAAACAACTTTGGACTGCTCTTCACTACTAGCCTGCTTGCTCCCGAGGCCTACGTTCAAAATGCCCTTTTCGACGCAATTGCACGCGGGGCGAGGGGGGATAAAATCAGCCGCGGTGTCGCCAGCGCCTACGCCGACTACCATGATAATTATCCCGGTAGGGTTTTTATTACTTCGGAATCACCCAGAATTGAGGATTTTAGTTCCCCTTATGAGGGGGATTCAGACAAGGACGGTATAGATAACCGAATTGACCCGGAACCGGATAAAGTGAACCAATTTGAGCGGAATGGAGATTCTATGATCATAACCACTTCTTCCGGAAAAAGGATCGTTATTAGCCTGGAGAAAGAAACCTACTTTGAAACTCCTTAAAAATTGGTATTATTACAGCAAAAAATAAGCAATATTCCCCTCTAAATTCACGCAAGTTTTACCCCTCTTAATACGATAAATATTGTAGATGAACGCTCTAAAAGGAGTAACAAATCCGGGATCTGTACAAGCAGGGACTTCCCTGCCCGCAAACCTGTCTTTAACCCAGGAAAGATTTAATACCCTTTTGCGCCAGAACCCTAAACTATTAGGGCTCATCGTCCGCGCTTATTTGGTGAGATACCCGGAACCAATGGAAAAGAAACTCGAGAAGGTAGCATCGCTCATTATTAATTCCCCTTCGGATCCAAAGGCGTCGGAAAGAAAACAGAACCTGGTCATAAGGATGCCAGATGAAGATCGAGCCGCCATTCTTGACTTTCTTCGGCAGGCTGGCGCAAATGAACTGGCCGATAAAATATATAAAGAAGCGGTAAGTCCCGAGATGAGAAGGATTTACGACGAACTGGGTGGTGGCGATACAAATAGGAATGGGATCCTCGATTCGGGAGACAAGGCCTATAGGACAGAAGAGGATCTAAATGGCAACATGCGTCTCGACCCTTCTGAAATTCATGCTATGGCGCCCAAATATTTTGATAATCCGATGGCTGTCCAAAGGCAGATCATTAAAGATTATTACAATAATATCATAAGCCAACTGTTTGCTGGCCATGAGGTTACCCCCCATCAATTGAAAGAGATGGAAGTCCTGGCAAGCAGGAATCGGGAAGCCGTTCCTTACCTGGCCGATATTAAAGCAAGGATTTACATGGGAGCCGGGCGTTATACTTTGGCCTTGATTGAATATCGCGAAGCAGAAACGGCTTCCGGCCAAAACTTGAAAGGGCGTTTTGATACCTATGCCAAGCTTCTTAGATATGAAAGCCAGCTTTCTTTTCTGGATAATTTTGCGGCGGTCCTGCCCAAACTGGCTCAGCTAAAATGCTTCAGTGAATATCAGGAAAACCGGGGGATAAATCTTCTTGAATACATTTTTGTTGATCCCGGTAGAGTTACGGGGAAAAGCGTAAATGAGATCATCAGCTATTTGGAGGCCAACTTAGGAAATCTTCCACCCGAAGCCAAAGCCTTGAAGGCACAGCTGATCGCCTTCCAAAAAGCAGCCGCCACAGCTCCTAAATGGGTCATTTCGATTGCCGGCGGCAGGCTGGATGGTCCGCTTTCTAACAAACACCTGGGAGAAGAGATAAAAATCATTGCCCCCAAGACTGAAAATGCATATTATTCTGCCCACATTAAAGTCGGTAAATATAGTTATAAGGTTCCGATAGACCTTGCCACAGACGTTGGGCCATATCAAAAAAATCCCCTCCTGGTGAGAATAAAGATCCCGATCTGGAAAATCTTAAGCGTTGTCCCTCCAGGCGCTAATTTCAACCTTGAGATCGTGGGCGACTCAGATAAGGTCGTCCGCAGCTATTCTCTTTCCCGCTCGGAAGAGGGCTTTTCCAGTTCTAGGACCCCTATGGTTAGCTCGGGAGAGTACGAGAAAAGTCTATTGGAGCGCGCGCAAGCGAAGGGGGAAGTTCAAATAGATGCTGTGGTGCTTTCCCATAAGGACCATCCTCCGATAACCTTTCTAGCGGCCTCTCCAGAAAAGATCAGGAACATGATTAGGGCTCTCAGTTTCCATGCCAAGTTATTCCCTGAGTTAACCAGGGAAGACCGTGAAGAACTTGGGAAAATTATAAAAAAGGGCCAGGAAATCCCAAGCCGATTCAAAGAAAATCCCGAGCTTAAAAAAGCGCTGCGAAGATTGGTGGCCCTTTCTGACCTCTATTTCACTGAGGGGGGCGGCGCTTACACTGTATTTACCCGACCTAAAAGCGGATGGAGTCTGGTTAAGGTTGAAGAGCCAGCGGAAAAAAAAGGCACCGATGGGTTTAGGACCTATGTGGTTTCGCCCCGCTATGTTATGCACATGGAAAGAAACATTTCCCTGAAAGGGAAAAACGTAACTGTAAAAATGAAGATGGAATATTTTTCCGATACCCAAAGCGGATATGCGTCGCTTTTGGAATCTTTGGGGAATGAAGATGTTGCCGCCGTCATGCTTCAGGGGCACCGCTGGAGCAGGTTAGAAGAACACTTGAGATGCCTCCCTCAATATTCGGGCAGGAAAACCCCGGTTGCCTATTTTGCGAACCATTGCGATTCCTGGGAGGCGAACCTGAGATATATGCTGGCCAGATACAACAATGTGCATGCCCCCATTGCAACTTATGATAAGGTTTTCCCGACCGCGGAGCTTAACCTTGCGTTCGCAAACGGCCTGGTAAGCGGCTTGACCGGCGGGAAACCTTTCGACGGTCAGATGGCCGATAAAATGTATCGACAGGTCAATAAATCAAAGGGTGGAGTTCATGGCAAATCCCAGCGGTATGCTTATAACCCCACTAATGATGGAGATGGGGACGGTTTACCAGATTTTATCGATCCAGATCCCGGAAAACATAACACAACTGTCTATGATGAAGCAAAGCAAGAACTCCATATCACGACCGAAAGTGGAAGAAAGATCACTCTAAGAAATTATGTAATGTGAACGATTTTATCTTCCGAACTTCTTTTTAAGTTCTTCTTCAGTTATTCGGAACAGGGTAGGCCGGCCGTGGGGGCAGGTGAGGGGATTTTGAGTAGCGTAAAGGTCTTTAATTAATTGATTCATTTCTTCCCGGGTCAAGCTGTCTCCCGCTTTGATAGCGCTGTGACAGGCAATTAGCTTGCGGATATTCTCCTGCTTTACCTGCAGCCCTACGCTCTTTCCTGAAGCTTGTAATTCAGAAACGATATCGATCAAAAGTTGTCGGGCAAGAACTTTGGAAGAGATCGCAGGGACCGACCTAAGAATAAAAGAATTGCCGCCGAATTCTTCAAGTTCAAAACCCAGATCTTTTAGATAAACAATATTTTCCCGCAGAATAGCGGCTTCCTCCGGACGCAGGTCCAGGGTTTCGGGTATCAATAACGACTGTCGACCCGTGACTCGTGACTCGTGACCAAGTCGGTCGTAGAGAATGCGTTCGTGCGCCGCGTGCTGGTCGATCAGCACCAGCTCTTCGCCGTCAGTTGCGATGATATAAGTCTGCTTGAATTGATAGATCGGGATCAGTGGCTGAACCGCGGTCACTTCTAATTCGATACTTTGGCTGACGACCGGGAAAAAAACGTCCATTGTCCCGCTGATTCTCTGATTCTCTCCCATCTGACCTGCCTGCCGGCAGGCAGGTATTCTGATATTCTGATGCTCCTTAAATTGAGACAGGCATTTTACTGCTGCAGCGGTTACCGCATTCATGACTTCCTGGGTTTTTAAGAACTTAACCTCCCGCTTGGTCGGGTGCACATTAACGTCAACCTGCCGGGGATCAATATCTATGAAAAGGATGCCTACCGGGTAACGATTGCCCGGGATTAAAGTCCGATAAGCTTCTTCCAGGGCTCGGTTGAGCAAGAAGTTGCGCACAAATCTTCCATTAACATAGAAAGTCTCGTAATTTTTATCGATTCTCGAAAGGGTGGGCCGGCTGGCAAAGCCAAAGATCCTGCCCGGTTGAAATTGAGAATCAATTTCAACCAGCTCCCTTGCTAATTCCGCGCCATAAATAGAAAGAATGGCATCAATTAGTTTCCCGTTTCCCGAAGAAGAGATTAAAGTCTTTCCATCCGAAACCAATTTGAAGGCGATCTGAGGATAAGCCATGGCATACTTGGAAACAAATTCACCGATGTGTCCAACCTCGGTGGTGTCTGATTTTAAAAATTTCTTTCTTGCCGGAACGTTGCAAAAGAGATCTTTGCTTTCAACGGTGACGCCGGCTCCCGAGGGATTTGGCTCAATCCTTAATTTTGATACGCTGGCAATTGAAGGGAGGGCCTCGCCGCGAAATCCCAGCGTTTTGATGTTGAACAAATCTTCGGTGGAGCTAATTTTGGAAGTTGAGTGGCGCTCAAGCGCGATTTTAATTTCTTCTTCTGTCATCCCGCTACCGTTATCGGAAACCCGGATCAGTTTTTTCCCCGCATCTTGAACCTCAACCACAATCTGGGTGGCGCCGGCATCAATCGAGTTTTCAACCAGCTCCTTCACTACCGAGGCCGGCCGCTCGACCACTTCTCCGGCGGCGATTTTGTTGATGAGGTCTTCGGGCAATATTTTTATGCGGGGCTCGTTCATGCTTTTATTGCATCGATAAATTCCTGCGGCAGCCGTCTTGGTTTGAACTTTTCAGTATCGAGCGCGATCAAGGTTATCCTGGCAGTCACTAAAACTTTATCTTGGCGCATAACTTTCTGATTGAATACAATAGTAGCGCCGGCGGCTTCTTCTATCTCCGTTTCAACTGTTACTTCGTCATCATAATGTGCCGGAGCTTTATATTCACAATCTACTTTTACTACCGCAAAAACCATTCCTTTTTCTTCTTTTAATTTTTTAAGTGAGATTCCGAGCTCTCGGATCAGTTCCGTCCTGCCCCGCTCAAAATAGCCCAGGTAGTTGGCGTAGTAGACAACGCCTTCAGCATCAGTATCTTCATAAATAACGCGGTATTTAAATTGATGTTTCACGTAATATTGCCTCAAACCCTGGGAAGGAAGTTTCGATACACTCGGTATCTTCAATGACTGTTTCGCCATCGGCAATCAGGCCGGCAATCGCCATCGCCATGGCGATGCGGTGGTCGCCAAAGCTTTTGACGGTTGTTCCCTTCAGCTTGGTGGGCCCCACAATGAACATCCCATCTTCAAGCTCCTGAATGTCCGCCCCCATCTTCTTTAGTTCCGAACTGATAGTAGCTATACGATCGCTTTCCTTCACCCTTAACTCTCTCGCTCCCCGAATCTCGGTCAGGCCCTCCGCCTGGGTTGCGGCCACGGCAATAATTGGAATCTCATCAATGATCCGAGGGACGATCTCGCCCGAGATCTTGACCGCCCTCAGTTTCGAGCTCCGAACTAAAATTTCCGCCCGGGGTTCTTCTGAAATCATCCTTTCATCCTTAACCTCAAAATTTGCCCCCATGCGGTGCAAGATATCAATTATTCCGGTCCGGGTAGGATTTACCCCGACCTCTCTTATCAAAAGCAGAGAATCAGAGACCAGCAGCGCCGCCGCCATTAAAAAAGAGGCTGAAGATAAATCCCCTGGCATATCGATATCCGCGCCGCTGAATTCACGGTTACCCCTGATCCTGGTTCCCTGGATCTTAGCTCCGAAGTGCGAAAGCATCCGCTCGGTATGATCCCGGGAAGGGTTTTTCTCGATTACCACCGTTTCCCCTTCCGCAAAAAGACCAGCCAGAAGAATGGCAGATTTAACCTGGGCTGAAGCCACCGGAAGCTCATAGTTAATAGGTTTTAGATCACCTCCTGAGATTTTCAGCGGGGCGAATATTTCGTTATTCAGCCTTCGGCCTTCGATACTCGCCCCCATTGATCTCAAGGGTTTAACAATCCGAGCCATCGGCCGCCGCTGAATTGATTTATCCCCGGTAATTATGGTTTTAAAATTCTGCCCGGCCAGGATTCCGGAGATAAGGCGAATAGTGGTTCCCGAATTGCCAACGTCCAGCGTCTCCCTGGATGGTTTAAGTCCTCTCAGTCCTTTTCCAAAGACTTCAACCTGGTTTCCGTTTAGATTGATTTCAATCCCCAGCTTTCGGAAGCAGTCTACGGTAGCCAAACAATCGGCACTCGGAAGAAAATTGTCGATCTTTGTTCTTCCTCCCGCAAGCGACCCGATCATGACAGCGCGGTGAGAAGTTGACTTGTCGCCGGGAATGTGGATTTCACCTTTAAGACCTTTAGATTGATTAATCTGGAGAGATTTCATTAAAGGTATTTTCTCGGATCAGTAATTTTTCCTTCGATCATGGAAGCGGCGACAGTAGCAGGCGAAGCCAGATAAATAAAGGCATTGGGATTTCCCATCCTGCCCTTGAAGTTCCGGTTGGCAGTAGAGATCACATTTTCTCCGTCCGAGGGAACCCCGTTGTGAGTCCCAACGCAGGGTCCGCAACCTGGGGTCACAAAAACCGCTCCTGCTTCGAGCAGTGTTTGTACGATCCCTTCCTTCATGGCATCCATCAAGACCTGTTTGGAAGCGGGGGCAACGATCAGGCGGGTCTCTGGATTGATCTGCTTCCCCTTTAAAATCGAAGCGGCAATCCTTAAGTCTTCAACCCGGCCATTGGTGCAGGTTCCCAAATATCCTTGCTGAATAGGAGTTCCTTCCACTTCCCTGATCGGAGAAACGTTATCAACCGTATGCGGTTTGGCCACCATCGGCTCGAGTTTCGAAACGTCCATCTCGATAGTTTTAACATAGGTGGCGTCAGGATCAGCCTCAACCGGGCTTGGTTTCTTTTTAGAATGAACTTTCACGTAATCCAGAACTTTTTGGTCCGCCCGCATCAGGCCCACCTTGGCTCCGCACTCGATTGCCATGTTTGAAATGGTGAAGCGAGCATCAACCGAAAGGACGTCAATGGTCTCGCCGTAAAATTCAAGCGCCTTATAAGTGGCACCATCGGCGCCAATTTCTCCGATAAACTTAAGGATCATATCTTTTGAATAAATGCCCTTGGTAAGTTTTCCTTTATAGATCACTTTGATCGTTTCAGGAACTTTAAACCAGAGCTTTCCCGAAATTATGCCGGCCGCCACATCGGTTGAACCCATTCCGGTGGCAAAAACGTTAATCGCCCCGTAGGTGCAGGTGTGCGAGTCCGCTCCGATCACCAGATCTCCCGGGACGACGAGCCCTTGCTCCGGCAGGAGCTGGTGGCAGACCCCACAGCCGATATCATAGAGCAGGTTCCCCTGGGCCTTGGTGAAATCCCTTATCTTTTTATGAATAGCCGAAACTCCTTCGTTGGGAGAGGGGGCGCTGTGGTCGATACAGATAACAAATTTGGAGGGATCCGCCATCTTCTTTCCGCCCATCTGGTTGAAAGAGTCAACGATGATGCCCGAAGTCCCGTCCTGCCCCATGATGAAGTCAAGCGTTGCGATAACAATGTCGCCGGCTTTGGCGTCCTGGCCGGAGTGAGCGGATAAGATTTTTTCCGAGATGGTTTTGCCCATCATTTCTTGCGTTGTTTGAGGGCCTGTTCGATCAGAGAGGCTTTTTCAATGAGGTAGGGATCGATTCCTTCCATCTGGTGGACTTCTTTCAATAGTTTGGCTGCCTTGGGATGGGACACGATATCGGCCAGGTCAAGCTTGGCCCGGGCGATTAGATCCTTATAAGCGAATGGCATTTTCAATACTTCGGTTAGAATTTTTTCGGCTTTTTCAAAATCGCCCTTCCTTACCCTGTGCGATAGTATCTCGGCTTTGACCAGCTTTCCTTTATTGGTGAAATAGTCATCCGGGCGCGAGGCCAGCTCTTTAAGGGCAAAATCCACCAGTTTTAGGGCGGGACTGAAATCTTCCGGATTGCGGTACAGTATGATTTCGGCTTTGGAAAGGAGCGCCCGGCCGCGGAAGTACCAGTGGGCATCTTTTTCCTTTACTACGCGGTTGATAAGTTCCAGGGCTTTGGCCCAGTCGCCTTTGTCCTTTCGCGCCAGCCGTAGCTCCGCTTCCACAATGAAGGTTTTGGCGGCAAAAAATTCGGAGACGTCGCTATTCAGGATTTGTCGGGCTTTTTCACAGAGAGAGATGGCATTGCCAAATTCTTCCGGGACGCCGATCAATAATTCGGATTTTCCAACCAGGGCGCGGGCTTTCAGATATTCCGGCGGGTTTCTGAGCAGGATCTGATCATAAGTTTTCATGGCTTCGGCATGGTCGCCGGGGTCGCCGCGGCCAACCAGAAGATCTGCGATCCCGAACATGATTTCCGGCGCATCGGCGCGCTCGGCGTGATGGGATAAAATATTGCGGTAGCGCCGGAGGGCTTTGTTGATCTTTTCTCTTTCGGAAGGGATGGGAAAGCCGATTTCTTTATCGACAACATAACTCATAATGGGAGATAGCACGAACATTTTAATCACCTTCTGTTTCCCGCCTTGGTGGAGACGGGAACATTTGCAATCGTATTCTATCTGATGTAGAATATATTGTCAATGGAACAGATTTCCGCTGAGCGCGAAAATAAACTCCGTGAGATCGAAGAAAAGCTGGGTATTTCCTTCCTAAATAAGTCCCTGCTTAATCAATCCTTAACCCATAGCTCTTACGGCAATGAAAACAAGTGTCCTGATAATGAACGCTTAGAATTTTTAGGCGATGCGATTCTCAAACTGGTAGTAAGTGAATATATTTATAATAAATTCCCGACCCATCCCGAAGGCGAACTTACCAAAATACGCGCTTCAGTAATTTCTGACGAAACCCTGGGAAAAATTGGGAGGAAGATTGGCTTGGGGGAGTACCTTCTCCTCAGCGCTAATGAAAAAAGGAGCGGCGGTCAGAAAAGAAAATCTAATATTGCGAATGGGCTGGAAGCAGTGATCGGGGCGGCCTATATGGATGCGGGAATCGGCAAATCCCGGGATTTAGTCATTGAGTTTCTGCGGGAAGAAGTGGAAACGGTTTCCCGCGCCGGTTATATTCGGGATTATAAATCCGCGCTCCAGGAATATGCGCAAAAAAATAAAGGGGAACTGCCTCATTACCGGGTTATCAAAGAAACCGGTCCCAAGCACCGGCGGGTTTTTTGGGTGGAGGTAAAAGTAAGGGGGAGGCGTTTTGGGATCGGAAGGGGAAGGAATAAAAAGGAAGCCGAACAAAGAGCGGCGACGATGGCGCTCAGGAGACTAAAGCTGGAGGAAAAGCACCATCCGACCGGGCAAACCGGCAAGCCAGCAACAGGAATTCGCGGTCTTATTTCTCGTGTAAGTAAGAGAATTAAATTAACATGAACAGCCTTTTAATTAAAGGGGGAAGGGTAATTGATCCAACGTCAAAAATCGACGGGGTAAGAGATATTTTGATTGAAGATGGGAAGATAAAAGCAGTAAGCGGAAAGCAGAAAGCCATGCCTACCGGCAGGCAGGCGGTAAGCGGTAATACTCAAATTGTCGATGCCAAGGGTTGTTTGGTACTGCCTGGACTGATCGATATGCATGCGCATCTCCGGGATCCCGGTCGTCCGGACAAAGAAACGATCGCCAGCGGCTCCCGCGCGGCGGCGTTAGGTGGTTTTACCACGGTTTGTTGTATGGCCAACACCAGTCCGCCGATCGATAATCCGGCCGTGGTTGAATATATCATCGCCAAAGCCAAAAATGAAGCGGTGGTTAATGTTTTGCCGGTCGCTGCGATTACCAAGGGATTGAAGGGTGAGGAGCTGGCGGAGATGGGAAGGTGCGCCGCGGAGGGTGCGATCGCTTTTTCCGACGATGGCAAGCCGATCATGAATGCAAACATCATGCGCCATGCGCTTGAGTACGCCAGGCAATTCGACCGGGTGGTGATTTCACATTGTGAAGATGCCACTTTATCAAAGGATGGTTCCATGAACGAAGGCAAAGTTTCCACCCAGATAGGACTGCCCGGAATTCCTTCTCTGGCAGAAGAAATCATGGTGGCTCGCGATATCATGCTGGCTCGGGAATATGGGAAAGTTCATATCGCACATGTTTCTTCCGCTGGTTCGGTAAAGTTGCTAAGGCAGGCAAAAAGGGAGGGAGTTCCAATTTCATGTGAAACCTGCCCGCATTACTTCGCTTTAACCGAAGAGGCGGTCAGAGATTATGATACTAATGCTAAAGTCAATCCCCCGCTGAGATCGGATTCCGATGTGGCTGCCGTTATCAAAGGATTAAAAGATGGAACCATCGATGTAATTGCAACCGACCATGCTCCACATAACATTGAAGAAAAGAATGTGGAATTTAATTTGGCAGCGAACGGAATGGTTGGTCTCGAAACAGCCCTTTCATTAGTTTTAACTGGATTGGTAGGTAGCAAAGCCTTGAACTTAAGCCAGGCGGTAGAAAAGCTGAGCTGCGCTCCGGCAAAGATCCTTGGGCTTTCTACTAAGGGCAGCCTTAAATCTGGGATGGATGCCGATTTGATAATTGTTGATCCCAAAGCGGAATGGGTGGTTGATGCTTCACAATTTGCGTCGAAGAGCAAAAACACGCCTTTCAACAGCTGGAAGCTCAATGGCAAAGTCCTTTACACCATCGTCGGCGGCAGGGTTGTCGTTAGAGATGGCAAACTTGTCTAAATTCCAAATTGGGATTTGGTTATTGATTATTGCCGCGCTAACGGTTGGTTGTGGTGATATAACGAACGAAGTTTCTAGCATAGAGGTTTCTCCTTCAACCGTTACTATTGGCATAAACCGCCCCCAATCTTTTTCTGCGATAGGGAAAGATAGTGTTGGTAAAATTGTATCGATCAGTCCCACTTGGAGCACGGAAGGAAATATCGGGGCCATTTCATCTTCCGGCACGCTTACTGCGGGATCGCAAGAAGGAACCGGTAAAGTTATAGCCACATATGGCGCGCTATCCGGAAGAGCAAATGTGACAATTACTGCCAAAGGGTGGCTCACCGGGACGGTAACCGATTTAAATGTGGGCAATGTTCAGGGGATACAAGTCTATCTTACAGAAATTCCTTCTCTCCTTGATATTACTAATTCTGCCGGCAAATATTTGATTTCGGATATTCCGGCGGGAACTTATGAGGTTCAAACCAAAGAAACGGTCCTTTATCTTTCGGCTTCAAGCGAAGTTACAATTGGGAGCGGCGAAACTGTAACCGTAAATTTAACTCTCACCACCCGTCCGGGCACCCCAACCATACCTACCACTACTCTTCCCTTCTAATGGCGGAAGAAAAACCATTTAATCCCACCGAAGAAGGCCGGCGTATCGCCAATCAGTATTTGAGCAAAAGAGGTTGGGCTCGTGAGTGGAGGAGAACCTTGAATCGCCAGCTCTATCCAGGATTTCAGAGAGAAGAGTTCGAAGAGAAAGAACGTCAGGTTGATGGGATCGAAGAAGAAGCGGAAGAAGTTTTTAGCCGGGAGGTTGAACGCTGGCGCCGTGATGCTTCTCCCCGGGCCAAAGAAGTTCTCAGGACTATTTATGAAGTTATGGGAAAGCGAACCGACCTCGGGTTTTTTGCGAAAAGGATCGTTGAGCGTCTGAAAAGAGAATTTACCCCCCTTTAAGTGACGAAATCTCGTCAATTTTGTTCCCCTTGAGCGTGGCAATAAAATTGCTGTTACCCCGGCATGAAGAGAATTAGAATCGTGCTCCTGATAGCATTTGCCGGAATTATGCTTTCATCCTGTTCCTTGCAAAGTCATAAGCCCGTATTAAGTGAAGAAACAGCTGCAACCGAAGAAACCGAAGCGGCTGAAATTCCCAGCCGGGAGGCAGTTTTTGTTTATGGAAACCAAAAGAATTCACCGTCAAAATTGGTATTAACTTTTTCCAGCGAGCCCGTCCTCCTTCCGTCCGGCTATGTTCGGTTAGTTGGGGTGGTCAGTGGGGGAAGACCGATAGCCTGTTTAGAGATCGGAGGGAGGGGGCTCGCCTTGGGAGAGGGGGAACTTGTGGATGCTTATAGAGTGGTTGGGATTGGCAGTAATAATGTCGTACTTGAAAGGAGATAATAAAATGACGAATTTCCAAATATTCAATGACGAAATAATGACCAATAACCAAAACCCAATTTGGAAATTGGTGCTTGGGTTTTTATTTGGATGTTGGATTTTGACATTTGGATTTTCAGCTCGGGCCATAGAAAGAATCTCGCACATTGACTTCGAAGACGCTTCGGTTATCAGTGTGGTTCAAACACTGGCCAAAAGCGCAGGTTTTGATCTGGTCCTGGCGGGAGATCAGAATGTTGCTCAAAGCAAAAGGGCAACCATTCATTTAAAAGATGTAACAGTTGAAGAAGCAATTGATTATATTTTGCGGACAAACGGATTTAATTATGAAAGGAAAGGGAGCGTTCTTTTAGTTTCTTCCCTTCCTCAGGATTTGAGCCAAACTGCCTATAAAGCCGAAGTTGAAGTGGTTTCACTGAAACATCTTTCTGCCGGCAAAGCGGCTGAACTGTTAGGAAAGATTTTTCCCTCCGCTGTTTTTCAGGTTGGAGAAAGGGCAAACTCACTAATTATAAGAGGGAAAGATTCAGAAATTAACGATGCAAAGAAGCTGGTTTCCTCGATCGATAAACTGGCTCCGCAGATTTTGATTGAAAGCAAAGTGGTGGAAATCTCACAGAGTGATTCAAAAAGATTGGGAATTTCTTATGGAAACGGGATCTTCAAGTTTATTACCGACAAGGATTCGAAAAAGACCTCACTGGCCGAAAATATAACTTCGACTTTAAATACGCTGATAACCGAAGGAAAAGCCAATGTGGTTGCCAGCCCCCGGATTGCCACCCTGGATAATCATGAAGCGCTTATCAATATCGGCAGCCGCATTCCCTTTGCGGTTCCGGTCAGCAGCGGCTCAAACACCACGCAGTGGACAGTTGAATATATCGATGCGGGGGTAAAACTTAAAATTACTCCTCAGCTTGGACAAGAGGGCTATATTACTACTTTTATCCAGCCGGAGGTTTCATCCATCTCTGAGTGGAGAACGACCGTTGCCGGTGATTTTCCCGTGATATCCACTCGCAATGCTTCGGCCACCGTCCGCGTTAAAACCGGTGAGACCATCGTAGTGGGAGGATTGCTATCCGAAACCGAGCGGCAAAATACAACCAGGGTGCCGATCCTGGGTTATTTGCCGGGATTGGGCTTATTGTTTCAAAATCGGAACACGGAGAAGGAAAAAACTGAAATCGTATTTCTTATAACACCTTACGTAATCTAAAGCGGAACGATCTTGACTTTTCCCAGCGCTCCCAGCTGATCGTCTTTGATGATCAAAACCCCATCCAGCCCTCTGATCTTTTTGGCGACTTTCAACCCCTGCTCGATGTCATTGATTCCTTTCACGACATTCCCGACCGCAGTGGCAGCGGCGTCGGCCAATGAAGCGCTTTCAGCGATAATGACTACGGCGTCCGCTTTCCCGAAGCTGAAAGAATGGCCAACCGTTCCGGAGGAGGTGCAAACGGAAAAGGGTTTTGGCCGGGGCTCGATTTCGAGCGCGATCTTTTCGGAAAAGGGGGAATTGCCCGCATAGATTCCGACTTTTCGCGGCTGGTTTATCTTTAAAAAGATGTCTCCGCCGTTTTCGACAATGATCTCGTTGGTAAAGGGCAGCAGATCCCGGCCCACAAATTCGGCCATGGCGCCTGCTACCGCGGCCATGGGGCCCACCTTTACTTTTCTGGCGGCAGATGCCATTTCTCTTACTATTTTTGGCGCGTCATAACGAATGCTAACCGGAGAAAAAGATTTAAGGAACTGAGGGTCGGATTCAATATATTTTTCTAATTCTGTGCGATATTTTATGGTAAAAGCCAGAGCCTTATCGAAAAGATTTTCTTCAGCTAAGATTAATAAATCGGTTTCTTTTTCGATAACCTCAAACTTGATGAGGTTTTCAGCTTTCACGTAGTTACGGTAGGCTCTTTCTTCATAGGCCATGTTATAATACCCCCGTGCTTTACGGGATTATAGCAGATATCCACAGTAACTTGGAAGCTTTCGAAGTCGTTCTCCAGCAGCTGCGCCAGGTTGATCAAATCGTATGCGCGGGAGATATGGTTGGCTATGGGCCGGATCCCAACCAATGCATTAAGCTGATGCGAGAGAAGGGGATTCGAAGCATTGCCGGCAACCATGATAAAGCGGCGGTCGGCGAAATGAACTTGGAGTGGTTTAATGAGAATGCTCGGCGTGCGGTTGAATGGACCAGCGAACAGCTAACGGGCGACAGCGCGCAGTATCTAAAATTGCTGCCGCTCACCCTGGAAATGGATGATTTTCAGATCGTTCACGGCAGCTTGCGCAATCCTCTGGAGGAATATATTTTTACCCTGGCTGAAGCCGCGGCAACCATGGAATTGATGTCCAAACCGCTTTGCTTTGTCGGCCACACCCACCGGCCGGCAAGGTTTGAGTATCAGGGAAAAGCGATCATCAACCCTGGTGGAGCAGGGCAACCAAGGGATGGCGATCCGCGCGCCAGCTTTGGAATCTATGATTCCGAAAAAAAAGAATTCATTTTGCATCGAGTTGAATATAATATCGAAAGGGTGCAAGAAAAGATGCGACAGGCGGACTTGCCTCAATCGTTAATTGACAGGCTCCAGTACGGAAGATAGTTAAAGCATCCCCTTGGTTGACGGGACTCCCTTCTTGCGGGGATTGATCTGGCAGGCCCTTGAAAGTGCGACCCCGAAGGCCTTGAAAATCGCCTCGATTTTGTGATGAGCTGTCTTACCTTTTGTAAGTTGTATATGTAATCCTATTTCAGATTTATCAACAAAGGCCTCAAAAAAGTCACTAAGAAGGTCATGGTCAATTACATATTTTCTTTCTGTTTGAAAAACTTGCACATAAACTATCTGCTTAAAAGACCCTTTTGCTGTAAATTCAAGATGAGGCCTTCCACTAATGTCAATGGCAACCTTAACCTCCGCCAAAGCCTCATCCATCGGAATTATTGCATGACCAAAACGTTCTATCTTGCTTTTATTCGCTAGGGCATCTTTAAATGCTTCTCCGAGAGCAAGCCCTGTATCTTCAATTAGATGATGTATATCTACTTCTAAGTCCCCGGTTGCAAAAATGTTTAAGTCAAATAATCCATGTTTTGCAAATAACTGGAGCATGTGTCCAAGAAAGGGAATTGGATATTCAATTTTACTTTTCCCTGATCCGTCAATATTTAAATCGATTCTGATGTCGGTTTCTTTAGTCTTGCGATGGATTTTGGCGGTTCGTTTTCTCATATTTGTTAACATTATAAATTATTGAATTACAGATAACAAGCGCAAAGGTTTCCGCAAAAGGTATGCTGGGGCCAAGCAAGATCATGAAATATAATTATTTCCCGCCATTCTTTTGTATCGGCAAAAGAATGGCAAAGAAAACCTCGTTAAGGGCTCCGCCCTTAACAATCCCGAGATGGGGACTCCGTCCCCATACCCCAGAATTTAAATAGGAGTACAGAGGCGGAGCCTCCGGGAAAAGTGGGGATAATAATGCAAC
>Ga0315291_10000926_pt1 | contig 39323 bp, 28 predicted proteins | sample YL17G12_20_MG_FD_203070 | JGI IMG/M metagenome (GOLD analysis project Ga0315291, IMG submission 203070) | Sediment microbial communities from Yellowstone Lake, YNP, Wyoming, USA - YL17G12_20 | ecosystem: Environmental > Aquatic > Freshwater > Lake > Sediment | place: USA: Wyoming | collected...
CAGCGACGACGCACTCGCTCGCGTCAAACTGACCCCGGCCACGTTTCACGGGGAATGGAACTACACCATCCGTCCCCGCAAGTAATTGCTCAAGTTATTTTTTCGCGGTGCCTAACGCGGCGAAATTCTTGAGAATCCGCAGGCCGTCGGATTGGCTTTTTTCCGGGTGGAACTGGGTGGCGTAGAGATTGTCGCGCCAGATCATCGAGCAGAACGGCCCGCCGTAGTCGGTCTCGGCTGCGATCACCTCGCGGTCCAGAGGGACGACGTAGTAGGAGTGCACAAAATAGAAATACGTCCCCTCCTCGATCCCCTCCAGGATCGGCGGCCGGCGGGGGATCGTGATCTGGTTCCAACCCATGTGGGGCACAGAATACTCCGGCGGCAGGTCGAAGCGAACCACCTCGCCGCGGAGCACCCCGAAACCCTCATGCAGGCCGTTCTCGTAGCTCCGCTCGAACAACAGTTGCAGCCCCAGGCAGATGCCCAGAAACGGCCTGCCCGAGTTGATGGCCTCCAGCACCGGCTCCAACAGCCGCCGGGAACGAAGCTCGATCATGGCGTCTTCAAACGCCCCCACCCCCGGCAGGACCACCTTCTCTGCCGCCGCCACCTCCGCCGGGTCGCTGGTGACCACCGCCTGGTGGCCGACCCTCTCAAAACCCTTCTGCACACTGCGAAGGTTGCCCATGCCGTAGTCGATGATGCAGATCATGGGAAGGGGCGAGGGATGAGGGGCCAGGGGCCAGGGAAGAGGGAAGAGGGTTTAGCGGTTGCACAGATGGCCGTGGCTAGGGAGATCGCGTTTGTACAGAGCGACCAGTATGCAGAACGGCGCGTCACCCGGCAAGGGCCGGCGTCTGCACGCGAGGCCACGACGCCGCGGTTGTGAAAAGAAGTCCGCAGATTGCGGTCAACCGGAGCAGAAAATGACAGTCGCTGTCCCCTCGCCCCTCGCCCTCACCCCTCCCCCTTCCGCCTTCCGCCTTCACCCCCCGCCCCTCTTCTCCGGATAGACCACCAGCTCCACTCGGCGGTTCCGCTTCTTGCCTTCGGGCGTGGCGTTCGAGACCACCGGGTGGTTAGGGCCGTGGCCGACGACGAGCAGTTGGTCCGGGCGGTATCGCGTCCGGCTGACCAGCGCGTCGTAGACGGCCATCGCGCGGGCCACAGACAGCTCGTGGTTATTGCGCCACTGCCTGCCGGTGACCGGGTCAGTGTCGGTGTGTCCCTCTACGCCCACGATCTGGTCCGGGTAAGAGGCGAGGATCTGGGCCGCTACGTCGGTAATCTGGCTCGTGGCCGCCGGTAGCAGCCGGGCGCTGCCCGACTCGAACAGTCGGCTCCCGGGGAGCTCCACCCGGATCACGTCGCCGTCGCGCCGCACGTACACCTCCGGCAGGTTAATCGTCGGCAACGTCTGGAGCAGGCTGTTGTTGGGCGTAATCGACACGCTGCCGCGGCGTTGCAGCGAGGCGGTCAGGGCCTGGACCTTCTTCTCGTTGGAATCTCTCTGTTCGCTTATCTCCGTCAGTTTGGCCGCCATCCCGCGGAGCTGGTCCCGGACCGCTGAGTACTGGTCTTCAAGCACCTTGTTCTGCTGGCGCGTCTGTGCCAGCAGGGACTCGAGCTCCTGGTTATCCTTGTCCAGGGCGCTTGCCCGGTCCTGGAACAACTGATTCTGCCGCGACATGGCTAGTTGCTGCTCCTGGAGCTTGCTGACCTGGCCCTTGAGGACCATCGAGTTCTCGGCACACCCGGCCAGGGCCAGCAGCGCAAATGCCGAGAGCCACGGTACGCAGGCGAACCGTTGCATGGCAAAGTCCTCCCGAGCAGCGCAGAACGGAAAGGCGTCGGCGGATCCTCCAGGCCCAGCCCCACCTGAATGGCGGGTTCCCGCGCCAGACCTGCCGCGACAAGCAGGCCGGATGGTAACAAGACCACCGGGGGGCAGCAAGGTCAGTTCCCCGATCCTATGGGCGGGTAGGGGGGAAGGGCGAAGGGGGAAGGGCGAAGGGGGAAGGGGGAAGAAGGAAGGGTGAAGGGGGGATGTTTAGCGGCCGGGCTCGCCCGGCGCTCCCCACCCAATCCCCAACCTACACTTGCTTCGGCCCCATGCGACAACCCCCAGAATCGCTACCATGCCGCTGTTTGAAACCGTCAACAACCTGGCCGACCGGGCGGAAGTGCTCCGGCGTCGACACTACGGACTCATCGAGGTCGCCGACGGCCGCTTCCGCCGGGTGTTGCTCCGCCCATTCCCCAGGATCGTATCCGCCCCAGAAATAATACTTCTGGGGGGGATGTATCACCGCCGTCGCGCGGGGGATCGGTGCCTGCTCTACTACAACCAGCCCCGGCGGTTCCCCCACTTCCTGGCGCTAAAGTACATCGTCTCCGCCCGGCAGACCACCCTGCGGACCGTCACCCGGGCACTGGCCGTGCTCGACGAGATCGCCCGGCTGAAGCGATCCGACGCCCTGCTGTGCGACGTGGGCAACTGGCGGATTTCCACCGGGCTGATAGCCCGCTGGGGCTGGGAGCCCCACTGTCCGTCGCGCTGGCACCGGCACTACATCAAGCGGTTCTACGGCGAGTATCCGCCGCCGCCCTGCTGGCTCCAGGCCATGCCCGAGGCAGGGGAGTCGCATCGGCGACTCTCGGTCCAAGCGGCCGAGGCGTAGCGGTCTTGCATCAGGGCCATCGCCCGGTGCCGTTGCCGCTCCGGGAGGGTCTGGCGGCACCACCTGACGGCCAGGCGACCGGAGAGCTCTTGCAGCCAGGCGTCGGCCAGGTGATCCGCCGGGACGGCCTTCCCTGCCAGGTCCTTCAGCGCCGCCAACTCCGGCGCGGCGGCCGAACGCCGCAAAAGCAGGGTGCCGTGCTGGAGTACGGCAGACCGAAGGCGGCGCTGGGCGCTGCCGGCGATCTTGATCGGGCCGACCAGCACGTCGCCGGGTGCGCGGCGCTGGAAGCAGAGCAGCGGCGGCGGCTGTTGCTCCCGGGAAGGCAATCCTTCGCAGAGCTTGGCCGCCACGCCCCAGCCGGCCAGCACCTTGACCAGACTACTGTGGATTGTCTCATAGAGCAGGTTGTGCCGTCCGGCCAGGGGATGGTTGCCGGGGACGACCAGGCTGTAGGTCAGCTCGGCATCGTGCACTATGGCTCCTCCGCCCGTCAGACGACGAACCGCCGGACAGCCTTGGCTGGGGGCGTGCTCCAGGCGATCCTCATACTTCTGGAAGTACCCCAACGACAGCGTCGGCTGGTCCCATTGGTAGAATCGCCAACAGCAACCGCCCTGCCCTGCCGCCCACTCCAACAGCGTCTGGTCGACCGCCATGTTCCACGCCCCGGAGGCGGGTGGATCGATCAGCAATCGGCATTCGGTCAGATTACTCATGGACTGCGGGAGGAAAAAGGGGACAGGTCCAATTTGTGCGAAGCACCCTTCGGGCCGTTCCGGCAAATTGGACCTGTCCCCTTTTTCCCGGTGTTGCTAGGCCGCAAGCGGTTAGGGTGACCAGACGAGAACGGGTTTACGGGCGGCTTGGACCTCGTCGGGGCGACTGACGGGGGTCGTGTGCGGCGCTTCGTGCAACAGCTCCGGCGGCTCTGCGGTGATTCGGAGGAGCGCCTCGGCAAAGGCGTCCAACGTGGCCTTGCTCTCCGTCTCCGTGGGCTCGATCATCAACGCCTCGCGGACGACCAGCGGGAAGTAGACCGTCGGGGCATGGAATCCGTAGTCGAGCAGCCGTTTGCCAATATCCATGGCGGAGACGTCCCGGTCGGCCTTCAGTCCGGCGGCGGAGGCGACGAACTCGTGCATGCAGCGGTCCCCTGACGGCACCGGCAGGAAGTGCTTCACACGGGCCAGGAGGTAGTTGGCGTTGAGCACTGCGGTCTCGGCCACTCGTTTGAGGCCGTCCGGGCCGTGGGTGAGGATGTAGCAGCACATGCGGACCAGCACGCCGGTGTTGCCGAAGAAGCTCCGCACGCGGCCGATCGACTTGGGCCGGTCGTAGTCGAGCCGGAATCCGCTCGGCTCTTGGACCACCACGGGCAGCGGCAAGTAAGGGGCCAGCTTCTCGGCCACGGCGATGGGGCCCGCGCCGGGGCCGCCGCCACCATGCGGGCCGCTGAAGGTCTTGTGGGGATTGAAATGCATCAGATCGGCCCCGAAGTCACCGGGGCGGGTGATGCCCAGGATGGCGTTGAGGTTGGCCCCGTCCAGATAGACCAGCCCGCCCACGTCGTGGACCATCCGGGTGATTTCGGTGATGCGACGCTCGAAGATTCCCAGGGTGCTGGGGTTGGTGATCATTAGCACGGCCGTCTGTAGGTCGAGCTTGGCGGCCAGGTCGCCGGTGTCGACCAGCCCCTGGCTGGTGCTCTTGACGGGCACGGTGCGGAAACCGGCCATGGCGGCACTGGCCGGGTTGGTGCCGTGGGCCGCATCGGGGATCAGCACCACCGAGCGGCGCTGATGCCGGGGCACCCACGAAGCGTGGGTCCCGACCGAAGGTTGGTCTCGGAAGTAGGCCGCTGCCACCAGCAGGGACGTCAGCTCGCCCTGGGCGCCGGCGGCCGGCTGGAGCGAAACGGCCGGGAGCCCCGCGATCTCGCCGAGCATCTGCTGGCAGCGGCAGAGTAGCCCGAGCAGGCCCTGGAGGGTGGCGTCGGGCTGGTAGGGGTGCAGCTCGACCATGCCGGGCAGGCCGGCCAGACGTTCGTTCCGCTTGGGGTTGTACTTCATCGTGCAGGAACCCAGCGGATAGAAGTGGGTGTCGACCGACATGTTTTGGGTGGAGAGGTTGACGAAGTGGCGGACGATGTCCGGCTCGGCCAGTTCGGGCAGGGGCAGCGGTTTATCGGCCAACATGCGCGCCGGCAGCAATTCCTCCGCCCGTCGCACCGGCACGTCGCAGTCGGGGGCCCGGATCGCCCGACAACCCGGCTTCGACCACTCGAACAAGAGTTGGGTTGCTTGGGGGTTCCACATCTTTACAGCGGCCCCGATCGGTCAGCGATGAGGCATTCGTGGTTTTAGTGATCGGGTCGCAGAACAACGCATCTGGACGTTACAATGGAGGTCGATGTCGAGGCATCCGAAACCTCTTGGATAACGATCCATTTCGAGTCCGGCAAGGCTTGCGTCAGGTGGTCTAAAGTGATTTCGGCGTCTTCCTGCGTCGCGAAACGCAACTGGGGCCAATCGTCGGGAGCCATCGTGATCGCGCCCGCCTGATCCATCGCTTTGCGATACTGCTGATCTGTCGGCCGCTGACCCCGTCTCTGAGCTGGCACGATTCTGAAGGGCAGCAACCCTGTGGCTATCGCCTCGGCAACCGTCATCCCCAGAGCAAGGGTGATTTGTTGCCGGGTCTCGGCCCCGAAGACTTCTTCATATGCGGCGAGGACCACCCCAGAACGTCGCGTTCTCTCGCATTCGTCCCATCTGTCCCAGATCACGTGTACCCGGATCGAATTCGTTTCCGGCGTCCGATCTTCGAGGATAATCGGTTGTCCGATCGACCCGGGATTCTTCAGTTCCTTGACCAGATCCCACATTATGTTCCCAACTACCCGGTCGTTCGCGGTCGGCGATCGTCTGTGAACCGGCATTCGATTTGCCCCCAGGGAAAGGAGTCTACAAACGGAGTGAATTGGCCAACAGCCATTGAGCGGACTCACGCACGGCACGAACCTCGGACGCATAAGGTCGGTTCGTTTTGTACCGTAGCGTTTCCCGCCATCGCTGGTAAATGCGCTGACTATGTTCCTCCACTTCAGCTCCCAAAGCCGGTAGTGAATAGCCGCGTCCCAGGTGTATTCTATGCTGCACCAGGAGTTCTGCCCAGTGGGGAAGATGGTGCAGGTTACCGAAGGTTTGGATTCCATAAGCCTTTGCCTGGTCGGCTGCATCGTGAAGGTCGCGAGTGGTGATTGTTCGGTCTTGAGGGAAACCAATCAGTTCGAACCAGGCGGCCTTTAGGATCATTTCCCCAATGTACCCCCAAAGGTAGATCGCGGCGGCACCGTGTCCCGAGTTCGCCAAATGCGAAGCCTCCTTATACCGCAGATGAGCGGCGGCGCGAAACCGACTGATCGAATCCGGCTTCAAACGATTGACAAGTAGCCTAGGCAACCGTCATTCTCCCGTACGTGTCTCGGGATCGCTCTGCAGACACCGAGCCAAGCCGTCGATCTCATCCTTGGTTCGTTTTTCGGTCACCGCCACCAGCAAGCAGTCGGCAAGCTCCGGATACCATCGGCCCAAGGGCACGCCGGCAAAGACGCCTTGGGCACGTGCGGCTTCCAGGAGTTCTTCGACCGGTCGGTCGCTGGAGCGGACGGCAAACTCTTTGAACGTGGGGCGGTCGAACACCATGGAGAGCGAGGACTCGGCCGTAAGCCGCCGGGCCGCATAGTGGGCCTTCTGCAGGCAGAGTTCGGCCACTTCACGCATGCCCTGCGGTCCCATGGCGGCCAGGTAGACGGCCGCCCGCAGGGCGATCAATCCCTGGTTGGTGCAAATGTTGCTGGTGGCCTTTTCGCGGCGGATGTGTTGTTCGCGGGTTTGCAGGGTGAGCACCCAGCAGCGTTTTCCGCGGCGATCGACGGTCTGGCCGACCAGCCGGCCGGGCATGCGGCGGACGAATTGTTCGCGGCAGGCGAGGATCCCCAGGTACGGTCCGCCAAAGGCCATGGGGTTGCCCAGCGATTGGCCTTCGGCCACCACAATGTCGGCTCCGTAGTCGCCCGGCCGTTTCAAGAGCCCCAGGCTGATCGGGTCGACGGCCACAACCAGCAGTGCCCCGGCGCGGTGGGCGATCTCCGCGGCCGCCTCGACCTCTTCCAAGCAGCCGAAGAAGTTGGGGTGCTGAAGTAGCACGCAAGCGGTCTGGTCGTTGACGGCGGTCTCGAGTTGTTCCGGCGCGACCGCTCCCTCGGGCGTGCCGACGGTGATCAGCTCGGCATCCAGATTGGCCAGATAGGTGGCCAGGATCTGGCGGTACTCGGGATGGACGCTCTGGGCGACGACCACCCGAGCGGAGCGGCGGGTAGCGCCTAGGGCCATCAAGACGGCCTCGGCCGCGGCGCTGCCGCCGTCGTAGAGGCTCGAGTTGGAGACGTCCGTGCCGGTCAGTTGCGTGACCAGCGTCTGGTATTCGAACAGGGCCTGGAGGCTGCCTTGGCTGGCCTCGGCCTGGTAAGGGGTGTAGGAAGTGTAGAATTCGCTACGGGCGGCCACGAAATCGACCACCGCCGGGATGAAGTGGTCGTAGCTGCCGGCACCGAGGAAGCAGACGGCCTGTGCGGCGGAGGTGTTACGGGCGGCGAGTTGCTGGAGGTGGGCCGTCAGCTCCATTTCGCCCATGGCCGCGGGCAGATCCAACTGGCGACCCAGCCGCAGTTCCGAGGGCACCATCTCGAAGAGTTCTTCCAGCGAGGCGACGCCGACGGCCTCGAGCATGGCCTGTTGATCGTCGTTGGTCTGGGGGATGTAGGGCATTGGTCACCGGTTGTCGGTCGATTCCGCTTCGCACTGCTTCTGATACGCGGCGGAGTCCAGCAGATCGGCCAGGCCGGACTCGTCGGTGATCCTAATCTTGACGAACCAGCCCGCCTGGTAGGGATCGCTGCCCAAGGTGTCGAGTCTCCGGGTCAGTTCAACGTTGACTTCGATGATCTCTCCGTCAACAGGGCTGAAGAGGTCGCTGACGGCCTTGACCGACTCGATCTCGCCCAGCGGCTCGCCCGCGGTCACCTGGCTGCCGACCTCGGGCAAGTCGACGTAGACCAGGTCGGTGAGCTGCTGGAGGGCGAAGGCGGATAGGCCCACGGTGGCGATCTTCGCCCCGGCGGGGTCGGTTTCCAGGCGGACCCATTCATGGGTCCTGCTGTAGAGGAGTTCTTCGGGGATCACGTGCGGGGTCCTTTATTGCTGCGGCGGTAGAAGGGCAGCTTGACTACCCGGGCGGGTTCGAGACGGCCGCGGATGTCGATCTGGAGTTCGGTTCCCGGCTGGGCAAAGTGGGGCGGGACGTAGCCCATGGCGATCGGCTTTTTCAGCGTCGGCGAGTAGGAGCCACTGGTGATCTGGCCGATGACACGGCCGTCGGCGATGATCCGGCAGCCCTGGCGGCCCACCCGCCCGCGGGTACCCGGTTGCCCGACCAGCTCCAGGCCGATCCGCGTCTGGTCGAGCGGCTGTTGTTCGAGGGCCTTCAGCGCGTCACGGCCGGGGAAGTCGTAGCCGACCAGGTAACAGGCGTAGTCCAGACCGGCCTGGAAGGGATTGATCTCTTCGGACAGCTCGTGCCCGTAGAGTGGCATGCCGGCCTCGAGCCGCAGGGTGTCGCGGGCCCCGAGGCCGGTGGACACGATACCCAGGGGTCTGCCCAGTTCCATCAGTACTTCCCAGATTCCCAGGGCCACCGTGGCCCCCACGCTGAGTTCAAAGCCGTCTTCGCCGGTGTAGCCGGTGCGGGTGATGATCCCACCTTGTCGTTGGGCGGCGGGGTGGAGGATGCCGACCTGGGCTCCGTTGTAGTATCTCATCGAGTGGAGATCGACGTCGACCAGCGGCTGCACGAGTTCCACCGATCGGGGGCCTTGGATGGCGAACATCGCCCAAAGGCGGGTCAGGTCGGTGCAGATCACCTCCTCGCCGGGGGCTTCAGCCCGTTCGGTGGGAAGGTGAGCACGAACCCAGTCGATGATCTTCCGGCGATTGACCGCGTTGACCACCACGACGTAGAACGGCTGGCCGTGGCTGTTATGGTAGTAGCCGACCAGGACGTCGTCGAGGATGCCACCCTGCTGGTTGGTGACCAGCGAATAACGGACCTGGTCCAGGGCCAGATCGGCCACGCGTCGGGTGAGCAGTTCGGCGAGGAAGACGGCCGCCCCGGGACCCTCGAACCGCAGCCGGCCCATGTGGGAGATGTCGGCAATGCCCACGGCCGTGCGGGAGGTGACGTGTTCCTCGATGATCGAGGTGTACTGCTGGGGCATCCACCAACCGGCGAAATCGACCATCCGCCCGCCGTGGGCGACGTGCCAGTCGTAGAGTGGTGTCCGTAAAGGGCGAGAAACGGGCGATGCCATCGTGGGGCGAGTCCTTGCTGGCGATCCATCCGCCGTCCCCGGGGAGCAACTCCGCACCTGCCCGGCGGGAACGGAAAACGGCATTTTATCGACCGGCACGGCAATGACCAAGGCGGCATCGCGGCCGGTGGGGGGGCTAAGCCGCAAGCGGCTAGCGGCGGGTGCGACGTCTGCTGGCCCTCTGCTTGCGAAGCGGCTTTTTGCCTTTCTTGCCGTTCTTCGGCGATGTGCCCATCGCGGCCTTCCGCTTCTTGCGGACCACCAGGCGGAAGTCCAACTCGCGGCGTTCGAGGTCGACCCGCGCGACGGCCACCCGCAGCAGGTCGCCCAGGCGGTAGGTGTTGCCGGAGCGGTGACCGGCCAAGGTGTGCGTGGTCCGGTCGAAGCGGTAGTAGTCGTCGACCAGCGAGTCGACGTGGACGAGTCCTTCGGCGGGCAGCTCGATTCCCTGGACGAACAGCCCGAAGGTCTCGACGCCGGTGACCACCGCGTCCATTTGTTGGCCGATCCGTCCGTTGAGGTACCGCAGGAGCTTCAGCGTGGTCAGTTCGCGCTCGGCCGTCTCAGCCCGTTGTTCGCGCTGGGAGCAGTGCTCTCCGAGGACAACCAGCTCGTCGCGCTGCTGTCGGGGTTTGCGGCCGGAGAGTACGGCGTCGATCAGGCGGTGGACCGTCAGGTCGGGGTAGCGGCGGATGGGGGAGGTGAAATGGCAGTAGCAGTCGCTAGCCAGGGCATAGTGGCCTTCCTCTGCGGGGCTGTACACGGCCCGTTGCAGCGAGCGAAGCGTGGCGAAGTGGACGGCGTGCTGTTCGGGCCGGCCGACGACCCGCCGCAAGAGCTTTTGCAGCTCGAAGCGGTCTGCCAGACTCTCGACTTTCAGCCCCATTTCCGTCACGAATTCGCTGAGTGCTTTGAGTTTCCGCGGGACGGGCGGCTGGTGGACGCGGCGGAGGAAGGGGATCTGCCGACTCTGGAGCAACTCGGCCACGGCCTCGTTGGCGGCCAGCATGAATTCTTCGATGATCTGGTGGCTTTCGGTATTCTCGACGACGCGGGCGCCGCTGACGCGACCCTGCTTGTCCAGCTCGACCTTGACCTCGGGCATGTTCAGTTCGAGGGCCCCCCGCTGAAACCGTCGCCGGCGGAGGATCATGGCCAGTTGGTGCATGCGGCGCAGGAGGTCATGGACCTTGGCACCGAGCTTCTTCCGCCAGGCGTCCGGGTCGGCCAGAAACTCGTCGACCTGCTCGTAGCTGAGCCGGCGGCTGCTCTTGATCGCCGCGGCGTGCAGCTCGGTGGCCACGCGCTGCCCGTCGGGCGCGAAGTCGATGATCGCCGACTTGGTGTAGCGGACCTTGCGGGGCTGGAGGCTGGCCAGACTGTTGGAGATCGCCTCGGGAAGCATGGGGATGACGCGGTCGGGCAGATAGACGCTGGTCGCCCGGTCTTGGGCCTCGCGGTCCAGGGCGGTCTTGGGGCGGACGAAGTGAGAGACGTCGGCAATATGGACCCCTAGCCGCCAGTGACCGTCGTCCAGGCGCTCCAGCGAGATGGCGTCGTCGAAGTCGCGGGCGTCGACCGGATCGATGGTCACGACGGTCTGGCCCGTGAGATCCAGCCGGCCTGGGGGGATCGCCTCGTCAAAGGCGTCGGCCTGCCGCCGGGCTTCTTCCAGGGCGTCGTCGGCGAACTGATCGGGCAGGTTGAACTCACGGATGATCGAGAGGGTATCGATGCCCGGCTCACCCCGCGGGCCGAGCACCTCGGTGATCACGCCTTCGCCGTCGTGGATGGGTGACGGGAAGCGGACCATTTCGAAGACGACCTTGTCGTCGGGCCGGGCGTTCTTGGCGCCGGGGTCGCCCACGTGGATCGGCTGGGCAACCAGCTTGCCGTCGACACGCACGTAGCCGGCGCCGGCCGCCTCGAAGTAGGTGCCCACGAACTGGTGGGTCTGCCGTTCGATAACCTCGATGATCTCGCCGCGGGGACCCGGATCGCGGGCGAGTCGCCTGGTCAGTTGCACCAACACCACGTCGCCGGTGGCGGCATCACCGGTTCGATTGGCCGGGACGTAGACGTCCTGGACCTCGGCGCCCGCCGGCACTTCGCCGGTGGGGCGGACGAAGCCGAATCCCTTGGCGTTGCGTTGAAACACACCCACCAGGCGGCCGGTCTTCCGGCCGGTCGCATCGGCTCGCTTGACCAGGCGATTACCAGTGTAGGCCAGTTTCCCACGGCCGACCAGTTGCTTGACGGCCCGTTTAACTTCCGCCTCTTGGCCCTCGGGCAGTTGGAGCCGTTGGGCGATCACGCGGGTTTTCACCGGCCGGTAGCCGGGCCGGTTGACGAAGTTGAGAATGGTTTGTTCGAGATCGAGATTCTGCATGTGGAGTACTCCTCACGCTCCGCGTGAGGTGGTGCCGCTTGACCTCACGCTCCGAGCGAGACTGTGCCATCTGGCCTCACGCGGAGCGTGAGGAGTACGACAGCAATTGCTTCGCCGGTGCTTACGTCTGCTGGCCCGTCCCCTTAAATAGCTTCCGGCTGATGTTGGCGTGGTAGTGGGTCCAGGGGCTGTCGACGTTGGGATCGTTGCGGATGAGCTGCTCGAAGGAGTTGAGCTTGGCGTCGAGGTTGTCGAGGTAGTAGAGTGCCACGGCCTCGAGCGTCATGGGGAGCTTGGGGCTGCCGAATTCGTACTCGCCGTGGTGGCTGACGAGCATGTGCTTGATCCGCAACGCGGTTTCCCCGGGGATCGGCTCGCCGGCGAGTGTCTCGGCCTCGCGGACCTTCGTCTCCAGTAGGCTGACGGCCATGACCGGGTGGCCGATCAGTTGTCCTTCGTCGGTGTAGCCCAGATCGCGCTGGTAGCTGAGCTCGTCGGTCTTGCCGATGTCGTGCAGGAAGGCCCCGGTCAGCAGCAGGTCGCGGTCGATCTGCGGATAGCAGGGGCTCACGCGGAGCACGACTTCCATGAGGTTGACCACGTGCTCCAGCAGGCCGCCGTGATAGGCATGGTGGTTTTTGATTCCGGCCGGGGCCAGGGCGAACTTCTGCATCAGCGGTTCGTCCAGCAAGAAGCACTCGGCCAGGTTGCGCAGGTGGGGGTTGGACATGCCGCGGAGGATCTCACCCAGCCGCAGCATGAGCTTGTCGACCTCCACGGCCGGCAGCGGGGTGAAGTCGGCCTCGTTGACTTCGGCCGGATCGACCTTGGCCAGCCGGGTGGCGATCAATTGCAGGGCCCCCTGGAACAGTTGCGTAGTGCCCTCTACCCGCACGTAGTCGCCGTTTGTGAAGGACTTGTAGAGTGCCTCGGAGGCGTTCCACATGCGGGCCCCAATGGCCCCGGTGCGATCGGACAACTCGAGTTGGAGATAGAGGTTTCCGTTGCGGTTCGGCCGGAGCTGCTTATCAGAGGCGAGGAACACCTCATCGACGGCGTCTTGGTGGCCGAACTGGTTGACGTAGCGTCGCGGCATGGTGAGCCCTTCCGGAGGGGTTTGGCCGAAAACCTAAGAAGCCGAAAACTGATTGTAGGCCCGCGGCTGATCCTCCACAAGGGGATGGCTCGCGACGAGAAGTGTGGAGACGGGCCGATGTGGGGGGCATGGCGGTTCAGGGGTCGGGGGTCGGGGGTCAGGGGTCAGCACCTGAGTGTCAGGGTGCGCGTGACCGCTGTGCACGGCCCGGCGTCGGCCGTTTTCTGCCTTGCCCAGGGTGTCTGGTGTGTCCTACAATAGTGCCTTCCGCTGGGGTTATTGGGCGTGGGCCGTGGCAGACTGTGGAGGCCGCGCGGGGCAAGCCCCACCGCTAAACCCGGATTATTCATGGGCCGGGGAAATCGGCCGCAGTGTGCCACTGCTTCGTCAGAAGCAGTGCCGTGCGTAACGGCCGTGCACTGCTTGCCTTGCGGCAAGCAGTGGCACACGGCCATGAATAATCCGGGCTAAACGGCTGATCTTGGCGCCGAGCCCGAGCCCCTGTAGAAGCGCAGCGCGGGGCTTGCCCCGCCGCTAAACAGCCGACTGCAAGCCCTGACCCCTGGTCCCCGACCCCTGACCCCTGACCTCCGACCATGCTCTGGACTCATACCTTCATTCCGACCATGAAAGAAACGCCCGAAGGGGCGGAGATCCCCAGCCACGTCCTGATGCTCCGTGCGGGGCTGATCGGCCAGGTGATGGCGGGGGCGTACATGTATCTGCCGCTGGGGCTCCGCTCGCTGCGGAAGGCCGAGCAGATCGTCCGCCAGGAGATGGACGCCGCCGGGGCGATCGAGCTGGCCATGCCCGCCATGTCGCCCACGGTGCTCTGGGAGCGGACCGGCCGGGTGCAGGCGTTTGGCGACGTGCTGGTCACGTTCTCGCTGCCGCGGCAGAACCGCAAGGTGAGCGTGACCTTGGGCCCCACGCACGAGGAGATCATCACCGAGATGGTCTCGCGGCAGATCTCCAGCTATCGGCAGATGCCGATCACGATGTACCAGATCACCACCAAGTTCCGCAACGAGGAGCGGCCGCGGTTCGGGGTGTTGCGGACCAGCGAGTTCCTGATGAAGGACGCCTACAGCTTCGACGCCACGATCGAGTCGCTCAACCAGAGTTACCAGAAGATGTACGCGGCGTACTGCAAGATCTTCGCGCGTTGCGGGCTGAAGTACCTGGCGGTGGAGGCCGAGAGCGGCCCGATCGGTGGCGACGTGAGCCACGAGTTCATGATCCCGGCGGCAAACGGCGAAGACACCTTGCTGCACTGCGTCGCCTGCGGCTACGCGGCCAACCAGGAGCGGGCAGAGGTGGGCGCCCGCGACGTCACCCGCCCCGACGTCCCCCTGAAGGCGCTGCAGAAAGTCGATACCCCCGGCGCCACCACCATCGAGCAGGTCAGCAACTTCCTCGGCTGCCGGCCCCAGGAGATGATCAAGACGCTGATCTACACGGCCGACGCGAGGCCGATCGCCGTACTGATCCGCGGCGACCACGCGGCCAACGAGGGGAAGATCCGCCGGACCGTCGGGGCCGAGAAGCTCGAGCTGGCCGCCCCTGGGGTGATCCAACGGGTGACCGGCGCAGCGGTCGGTTTTGCCGGGCCGGTGGGGATGAAAGAGAAGATCCCCATTTATGCCGACCGCGATATACAGCACATGGCCAACTCGGTCACCGGCGCAAATCAGGACGACGCGCACCTGACGGGCGTGAACCTGGGGCGCGACTTCGCGGTCGACCACTTCGCCGACCTCCGCAAGGCGCTGGACGGCGATCCCTGCCCGCGGTGCAGCAGCAAGCTGGCCCTGCGGCAGGCCATCGAGGTGGGCCACGTCTTCAAGCTGGGTACCAAGTACTCCGAGGCCCTGGACGCCCGATTCCTCGACGACCAGGAACAGCAGCACCCGATCATCATGGGCTGCTATGGGATCGGGGTCAACCGGATCGTCGCCGGCCTGATTGAAACCAGCCACGATCAGGACGGCATCATCTGGCCGATGACCCTGGCCCCGTACGAAGTGCTCCTGCTGCCGCTGAACGTGACCGAGGAGCAGACGATCGAGGTGGCCCGGCAGTTGCACGAGGACCTCTCGGCCGCCGGTATCGAGGTGCTCCTGGACGATCGCGACGTCCGGGCGGGAGTGAAGTTCAAGGACGCCGACCTGATCGGCATACCGCTGCGGGTGGTGATCGGCCAGCGGGGACTGAAGCAGGGCAAGCTCGAGATCAAGTGGCGCTGGGAGCGAGACTCCGAAATGATCGACCTGGACGGCGCGGCGGAGATGCTCGCCGATCTGATCCGCCAGGAGCGCCGCGACGCGGAACGCTTCAGCAGCCGGGCGGCAGGAGCCGTTTAGCGGGCGGGCTTGCCCGCCGTGGGCTTTGCCTTGCCGATCTCGCCCGGGCCGACCCCGTTGGGCGGGCGGTAGGGGACGCTGGTGACTCGGGCGATGTGACGGTCCAGGGCCATCTTCAGTTCGGCGTATTCCCCCGGCTGCTGGGACGAGAGGTCGATCTGCTCGTGGGGGTCGTCCTTGAGGTTGTAGAGCCGCAGTGGCTCGTCGGGGGCGTTTTGCAGGAGTTTCCAGTCGCCGTGGCGGACGGCGTAGTAGGGTGCGCCATGGAAGCGGCGGCCGCCCTCCAGGCGGACCCAGTAGAGAAAACGGTCTTCGGGCGGTGGAGGCTTGCCCAACAGCGTGGGCAGGATGCTGCGGCCGTCGATTCCCCTGCCGGGCTGGACTCCGGCGGCCTCGCAGATGGTGGGAAAAAGGTCCATGGTCAGCGCGACGCGGTCGCTCTGGGAGCCGGGCTTGATCCGGCCCGGCCAGACGGCGCACATCGGCACGCGGATGCCGCCCTCGAGCATGTCCTGTTTGCCGCCGGCCAGCGGGCCGTTGCGGGCGCCCTCCGGCAGCGAGCCGCCGTTGTCGCTGGTGAAGATGACCAGCGTGTTGCGGGTGTGGCCGGTCTCTTCGAGCGTCCTGACCACCTGGCCGACGCCGCTGTCGAGGTGCTCGATCAGGGCGGCGAGTTTCGCCCGTTGCTCGGTCACGTCAGGATGCTTGGCCCGATACTTCGCCAGCCAGACTTCCAGAGGTTGGATCGGGCCGTGGGGGGCGTTGTAGGCCAGGTACAGGAAGAACGGCTCCTTGTGTTTATACGTGCGGAGCCACTGGCAGGTCCAAGCGGTGAACAGGTCGGTGGCGTGGCCCTGGGGATCGATCGGCTGCTCATTCAGTCGCAGGTAGTTCTGTCCGTGGCGGCGATGGGTGAGATAGTCGTCCATCATGTCGCCCAGGAAGCCGTGGAAGAAGTCGAACCCGCGGAGATTCGGCAGGTTGGGCTCGCCCAGCCCCAGGTGCCACTTGCCGACCATGGCGGTGCGGTAGCCGGCCTTCTGTAACACGGCGGGCAGGAGCACGGCATCTTTGCTGAGCCAGCCCCAGGAGTCCTCGCCGTGGGTGCGGATCACGCCCGGCACGCCGACCGCGTCCGGGTATCGGCCCGTGAGCAGGGCCGCCCGGGTAGGCGAGCAGACGGGGCAGTTGGCATAGAACTGGGAGAAGCGGATCCCCTGTCGGACGAGCCGGTAGATCTGCGGCGTTTCGAGGTCCTTGGCCCCGAAGCTGCTCAGATCGCCGTAGCCCAGGTCGTCGACGAGGATCAGCAGCACGTGGGGTGGCGAGTTGTTCTCGCCGGAGATTGTCGTGGCGGGAAGCAGACAGCACAACGCCAGACAGCCGGGCATCAGAATCGACCACATAGGCGTCTTCTCCCTGGCAGAGGAGGCGACTGGAGTTGCCGATCCGATAGTGCGTCAATCGGCAACTGGGGTCGCCTCCTACAACGTCGATGATCGGTCGTCAGTCTACCGCCACGGCCGCCCCATGGTAGAATGGCTATCAGCGGATGTCAAACGGCGGGTCCTTTGTTCCCAACCCGGCATAGCCGCAGCCAAACGGCGGGCAAGCCCGCCCGCTAAACGTTGAAAAGCACAGGGCTTTGTTCCCCCTCCGTGTCTCCGTGGTGATTTGCTGTTGATGGGCGAACCGACTTCCCCCTCCCCTGCGTTGCTGTTGCTGGCCGCGTTCAGCCGCTATGAGTCGGCGTTGGCGTGGGTCCGCGACCGGGCCTCCGAAGCCTGGGGGCCGGTGGCCTTGGAAAGCCCCAGCTTCACATTTGGTGAGACTGATTATTACCAGCCCACCATGGGTCCGGGGCTGCGGAAGGTGTTCTTCACGTTCGCCCGGCCCTTCGACCCGGGCGAGATGGCCGAGGTGAAACTACAAACCAACGAGTGGGAGCAGCTCTACGTCCGGCAGTCGGGCCACCCGGAGCCGCGGCCACTGAACCTCGACCCGGGGTACCTGACGTTGGGCAAGCTGGTGCTGGCCTCGACCAAGGACCATGCCCACCGGGTCTACCTGGCCCGGGGGATCTACGCCGAGGTGACCTTGCGCTACCGGCACGGCCGGTGGGAGCCGCACCCGTGGACCTTCGCCGACTACCGCCGCGGCGACTACCACGAGTTCTTCTCGGAGTGTCGCGAGCTGCTGCACCGAGGACAACGGGAGGGCGGGCAGCGGGAGGGCCCGGCGGGATGATGCGGCTGAACCTGTGGCTGATCCTGGGCGCGACGATCCCGAGCATGCTGGTCTGCTGGGCAGCCGCCTGGCTGGTCCGCCGCTACGGTCCGCGACTGGGCCTGGTCGATCGGCCCGGCCAGCGAAAGATCCATACCACGGCGATGCCCACCGGCGGTGGACTGGCCATCTGGCTGGGGATCGTGCTGCCGTTTGCGCTGGGGCAACTGGCGTTGTGGGTCCTGCTGTCGGAGCGCGGCCAATCGCTTGCCGGGTCGATCGGTCTGCCCGAGTTCATCTCGCGGCACCTGCCGGGCCTGATGCACCAGTCGGGCAGGCTCTGGCTGCTGCTGGCCGGCGGGACCGTGCTGATGCTGCTGGGGCTGGTGGACGACCGCTTTGGGTTGGATTGGCGAGTCCGGCTTCTTGTGCAGACCGTGGTGGCCGTGGTGCTGGTCAGATCGGGCTGGCGGCTGAGCCTGTTTCTGGAGGCACAGCCTTCGCCCGATACGCCGGGGGTGGAGTGGATCGTCTTGCTGGCCCAGCTCTTGATCGACGCGCTGAGTGTGCTGTGGATCGTGGGGCTGGTCAACTCGTTGAACATGCTGGACAACATGGACGGTCTCTCGGCCGGGGTAGCGGCCATTGCCGCCGCCATGCTGGCGGCCGTGATGCTGCTGACGCCCGACCCGGCGACCCGTGAGCCGCAACTGTTTGTGGCGGGACTGCTGCTGGTGGTGGTGGGGTCGCTTACCGGTTTCCTTTGGCACAACCGGCCGCCGGCGCGGCTTTTCATGGGCGACGCCGGCAGCTACCTGGTGGGGTACCTGCTGGCGACGTCGACGCTGACGGCCACGTTTGCGTTCCGGGGCGTGCCGCGTCACGCCATCCTGGCCCCGCTGTGCGTGCTGGCCGTGCCGCTCTACGATACGGTGAGCGTGGTGCTGATCCGGCTTCGCAGCGGCCGCAGCCCTTTCACCGGCGACAAGAGCCATTTCTCCCACCGCCTGGTCGAACTGGGAATGACGCAAGGTCAGGCCGTGTTGACGATCTACCTGGCCACGGCCACCTGCGGGTTGGGTGCCCTGCTTTTGCACCAGGTCAACGCGGCCGGCGCGTGCGTGATCTTGCTGCTGGTCGGCTGCATCCTGCTGCTGGTAGCGATCCTGGAGACCGCTGGCCGGCGCAGGCGATCTGACGGTGAACACGAGTAGCCCGATGGTCACACGCAAGAAGAAGCCGGGACATGCGCCAGCAGCGAGGCGCGGGGGTGCCACTGGCGGCCTGTCCGCCAGTGCCGCCACGCGGACCGATCGTCTGCGGCCGTGGTTGCTGGGGGGGGCATGCGCGCTGTTTGTGGCACGGCCACTGTTTCCCAGCGAGGCGGCGGCCTATCAGGGGGACGGCCTGCCCGTGGTCATGCTCTGGATCGTGCTGTGGATCGTGCTGGCCGTGTTGTGGCTGCTGGGGGCGATCGGACGCCCGCAGCTTCGCGTCCGTTTCGGATGGACCGACGCGGCCGTGTTGGTGTTGATCGGCTGGCACACGATCGCCGCAGTCTGGGCGGCAATGCACCTCAGCCCGCGACCGGCGGTGAACATGCTCTGGGAGTGGATCGGGCTGGGGCTGGCCTTCTTCCTGGCTCGCCAACTGATCGTCGGCCGCCGCGAGGCCCGGGCGGTGGTGGCGGTGATGATCGCCCTGGCGGTGGCGATATCCGGGTACGGCCTGTATCAGTACTTCTGGGGCCTGCCTGCGACGCGGGCGACGTATGAGGCGGACCCGGAGGGGGCGCTCCGCGCGGCCGGGCTGGCCTTCGAGTCCGACTCGCCGGAACGGCGACTGTTCGAAGACCGCCTGGAGAGCACCGAACCGTTTGCCACCTTCGCCCTGGCCAACTCGCTGGCCGGGTACCTGGTGCCCTGGCTGGTGCTGTTGGCGGGCATCGCCTTCGCCAACCTTGTAGGAGGCGACTCCAGTCGCCGACGGGCCGCGCCTTGTCCCTCAATCGGCGACTGGAGTCGCCTCCTACAAGGTTGGTTGGGTGTCGGCGCCTGCGCGCTCCCCATCGCCGGGTGCCTACTGTTGACCAAGAGCCGCAGCGGCTACCTGGCAGCCGGCCTGGGATTGGTCTTGGCGTGGCTGCTGTGCCGAGAGCGGAAGGGGCGGCCCGGCTGGAAGCTTCCGGCGGGCATGGCCGCATTGGGGACACTGCTGGTGGCCGCCGCGGTGGCCAGCGGTGGGCTCGACCGCGAGGTGATTTCCGAGGCCTCCAAGTCCCTCGGCTATCGGCTGGAATACTGGCAATCGACGCTGCGGATGATCGCCGATCATCCGCTTGTGGGCTGCGGGCCGGGCAATTTCCAGGACGCCTACACCGCCTACAAGCTGCCTGAGGCCAGCGAGGAGGTGGCCGATCCGCACAACTTCCTGCTGGAGGTCTGGGCCACCGCCGGGACACCCGCGATGTTGGCCCTAGTGGCTACCCTGGCGTGTTTTCTTGGGGTTTCAATTTTCAATTCTCAATTCTCAATTTTCAATTCTCAATTCCCAAGATCCGCCGGCTCGCACGTTCTCCCGGAAAAACCGGCCACGCTCGACTCGCCGGCACACGTCTTCGGCGGTGCGGGCTGTGGCTTTTTGTTGGCGGTGCGGCTGGGGCTCATGAGTGCGGCCCCTCCTGGTCTGACCGCCGTGTTGCTGGGGTTGCCGCTGGCCGCCGCGTGCGTGGCAGTGTTGGCCGGGTGGGTCTACGGGGGGCGGATGCCGGCGGTGTTGCCGGCCGTCGGCGCGCTGGCGCTGCTGGTCAACCTGCTGGCCGCCGGCGGGATCGGCTTTCCCGGTGTGGCGGGCTCGCTGTGGCTGTTGTTGGCACTGGGGCTGAATACGGCGGCGGTTGATCGGCCGCCGTCGACGCTGCCTCGGATCTCTGCCGTGGCGGTCTTGGTCGTCGCCTTGGCGCTGGCGGTGGTCTGTTACGCCAGCGCGTGCGGGCCGGTGCTGCGGTGTCAGCGCAAGATCCGGTTGGCGGAGCGGGAGCCGGCCAGGGCGGAGCAGCACCTCCTGGCGGCCGCCAAGGCCGATCCCCTGGCGGCCGAACCCTGGCACCGGTTGCTCGGCGTGGTGTCGGCGCGCTGGCGGGAAAAGAAGACGCCCGAGACGTTGCGGCAGCTCGATCGGTACCTCGACCGATATGACCAGGTGCTGGCCGAGTTGGTGCCCAACTCGAGTCGCGTCTGGCTGGCAGCCGGTGAGCTGCACGAGGAGGTCTACTCGGCGACCGGCCGCCGCGGCGAGATCGACAGGGCGCTCCAGGCGTACTCTCGGGCGGTGGCGTTGTATCCCAACAGCGGGTTGTGCCGGGCGAGGCTGGCGTTGGCCCACCAAGCGGCCGGCGATCTGCGGGGCTTCCGCGACCAGGCCGACTGGGCGTTGCGGCTGGACGACGAGACACCTCATGCCGACAAGAAGCTTCCGCCCGTACTCCGCCGGCGGTTGGTCCCTGGAACGCGGTTGGCGCCTGAAAAGGGGCCTGACTGACTCGGCGGGGTAGTAGCTGTCGGTTACTTTGACGCCTTGCCCTGCCGCCGGCTGGCCGCCTCGGCGGGGGCGTGTATTGACTGGCGGTTGCGTGGGGGCGGATACTGAATGGTGGCCCCCCGCGGAGCGCTGTCCGCGGGCGTTTGCCGTGGATGAAAGGCATTTCTCACTACCGATCGATATACATGAAGGTGATTCTGGCAGCCGTCCTGGCGACGATTCTCGGGGTAGCAGCCGGCGCGGGGATTGCCGCGTGGCGGATCGCCCGTGCGCCCTGGGATGGTGATCCGGGCGGCACGCGGAAGGGGACGCCGGCCGTGAACCCGCCCAGCGGACCGGTGCCAAAGGTCGTCGTCGACCAGGAAGAATATGAATTCGGCTTGTTGGACATTACCGCGAAAGGGAAGCACGACTTCGTTTTCACCAACCGTGGCGAGGCCACGCTGGAGCTGAGGGCGGGCGAGACCTCCTGCGGGTGCACGGTCAGCGAGATCAAGGACGACGGCATTGCCCCGGGCGAGTCGGGCAAGGTTTCAGTCACGTGGACGGCCGACAAGGGAGAGGGCCCCTTCCGCCAGACGGCCACGATCGAGACCAACGATCCGTTGCGGCCGCGGGTGACGTTGACCGTTCAGGGCCGGATCACCATGGTGGTCCGCCCGGTCCCTGCGACACTGGCCTTCGGCAGTGTCTCTTCCGGCCGGGCGGTGACGGGCCAGGTGCGGCTGCTCTGTTACCTCGATGAGCCGGCGGGCGTGCCGGGTTATGAGCTGGCCGACAAGCAGACCACGGAGTACTTCGCCGTTAGGTTCGAGCCCCTGACTGCCGATCAACTGAAGGAGGCTTCAGGACGAGAGGGCAAACGGGGCAAGGAAGGGGAATTCAGCGGACAAGGAAAGACAAGCAAAGAAGAACAACCACGCAGCGGTTACCTCGTGGACGTCACGGTCAAACCGGGCTTGCCTCTGGGGGGATTTAGACAGACAATCCTGGTGCAGACCGGCCTGAAGTCTGTTCCGACGGTCCAGATCCCGCTGGCCGGGACGGTCGTGGGCGACATGTCGATCGTCGGCCAAGGGTGGGACGAGGAGAACGGCATTCTGACGTTGGGCAGGGTCAGCAGCTACCAGGGGGCCCAGCGGCGTCTGCTGCTGGTCACTCGCGGACCGTTGGCCAAGCAAGTGCAATTTACGCTCGTGCGGTGCGATCCCGATCTGCTCCAGGTGGACCAGGAAAAGCTGAAGGAGACCACGACGATCGGCAGCGGCACGGTCAGCCAGACTCCTTTGATTGTCCGGATTCCCAAGGGGAGCCGCCAGGTATACTACCTCGGCTCGGAATTCGGCGAGATACTAATCAAGACCAATCATCCGGACATCCCGCTGTTGCGGATCCACGTGCGTTTTGCGGTCGAGGGGTGAGTGGTTCCCGGGCCGGTCGGCCAGGCTGCCGAGCACCGCCGCAAGAGGCTGGCGTCCGAGGACGGTTCGTTTACCCCTGACCAGTAAGACAAGCGGAAAACGTGACTGGTTGGCCGTCTGAAATGAGGTGTAAGAAGAGGGAAAATGGAAAAGGGGGGAAAGGGGAAGTAAGCAATTTCATGGCTGGACGAGGTCATGGTAATATCAGCTTGCCTTTTCCATTTTTCCCCTTTCCCCTTTTTCCTCATTTCACATGCGGTCACTTCATTCGGCTGACGTGTTAGCGGAAAACGGAAATCAGATGTACCGAGCCATGCTGATCCGATTGGGGGGGATCACCGCAGCGATGATCTGCGCGGCGGGCTGTCCGTCTGGGGGCAAAGACGCCGATAGCCAGGCTCCGCCGCCCGCCGCCATCGGCAGCAGCGGACCCCAACAGCCGGCCATCGAATTGAGGGCCCCGGCTGAGGAGCCGGGGCTACTGCCGGCGGAACCGGTGGCGGGGCCGATCGAGGCGAGGCCCGCGCCCCCACCTGGGAAACCCGCTGCCGGACCCGACGAGGAGGTGCAGCAAACCGCAGCCGGCCCGGAGGAGAAGTCGCCTAATCCCCTCCGCAACGGGGATGAACCGCCGCTGCGGGATCAGCCGGCAACAGGTGCCGACACGGCCGCGACACATTCGCGCGTGAGGAAACCCGGCGAGCAGCCGTTTGACCCGATCAAGGCCAACGGCCCGATCTTTGTCGGCTGGCCCAAGCCGAAGCTGGCCTTGGTGATCACCGGCCGGCAGGACGGGTACCTGGAGCCGTGCGGTTGTGCGGGCCTGGACCGGATGAAAGGCGGAATGAGCCGCCGCTACAGCTTCCTCAACGAGCTTCGCAAGCAGCGGGGCTGGCCCGTGGTGGCGATGGACGTAGGCGGGCTGGCCAAGGGATATGGCAAGCAGGCCGAGCTAAAGTACCACGTCACGGTCGAGGACATGCGGAAGATGGGCTACGACGCTATCGCCCTGGGGAGGGCCGAACTACGGCTGCCCACCGGCGAACTGGTCGCCGAGACGGCCGCCGTCGAAGGCCAGCAAAGCCCGTTTGTTTCGGCCAACGTGGGCCTGTTCGGCTTCGCTGCAGAGACGACCGCCCAAATGCGGATTATCGAGGCGGCGGGCATGAAGCTGGGGATCACCGGCGTGTTGGGGAAGGAATTTCAGCAGGAGATCCGCAGCGCCGACATCGAGATGACCGATCCCCAGGCCGCGCTTTCCAGGATCGTTCCCGATTTGAAGCAGAAGGCCGACTACCTGATTTTGTTGGCCCACGCCACGAAAGAGGAGTCGATCGAACTGGCCCGGAAGTTCCCCGATTTCGACCTGGTGGTGACCGCCGGGGGCGCCCCCGAGCCTCCGGGCAAGCCGGAGCCGATCGAGGGGACCAAGGCCCTGTTGATCGAGGTGGGGCAGAAGGGGATGGACGCGATTGTGCTGGGGATGTTCAACGGCCCAGAGCGATTCCGCTACCAGCGCGTCCCGTTGGACTCGCGGTTCCCTGCCTCGGAGGAGATGCGAAGACTGATGGAGATCTACGAGGAACAGCTTAGGGAGGCGGGGTTTGCCGGCCTGGGGATCCAGGAGGTACCCTATCCGCAGAAGGAGCACAACGGCAGGTACGTCGGCTCGGAGGAATGCAAAAGCTGCCACGAGAAGTCGTACATCATCTGGAGAAAGAGCGGGCATTCCAAGGCGTATGCCACCTTGACGGGGCTCAGTCCGCCGCGGAACTTCGACCCGGAGTGTGTCAGTTGCCACGTCACCGGCTGGCATCCCACGGAGTACTACCGCTACAAGACCGGCTACCAGAGCCTGGAAGGGACACCGGAGTTGATCAATACCGGCTGCGAGACGTGTCACGGGCCGGGCGGGGCCCACGTGGCGGCTGAGAACGGCAGCGACCTGGCCCTGCAAGAAAAGCTCCGCCAGGCGGTGGTCATCACCAAGGCCGAGTCGCAAGACCCGCGTTCCGGAAAACCGCATTGCTTCAGTTGCCACGACCTGGACAACAGCCCGGCTTTCGACTTCGAGACCTACTGGCCGCTGGTTGAGCACTATGAATACGAGGAGCCGGCAGCGGATAGTGGGCAGCAGGCAGCGAGCAGTCGGTAGTGTGGGCAGGGTCAGATGAGCCTGCTGGGGGCAGCCTGCGGCTGACCGCCAGCCACCCATTCACCCGCCAGCCACCCATTCACCCGCCAGAAAAACTGGCCACACATGCGGCGGGTTCTTTCTTGACATCCGGTCGATGGGAGGGCACGATAGTGATCGGCTGCCCGGCCCGCGATGATCTTCTGCCAAACGTGCACAAGGAGACGGACGATGTCCCAAGCCGATCGCTCAGGGGTCAACAGACGGTGGTTTCTGCACAGGGGTTCGGCGATGGCCGTGGGCACGGCGCTGGGCAGCACGCTGACGCAGAGCTTGGGCAGTGCGGCCAAGCCGGAGATGAAGTATCGCCGCTTTGGGCGGACCGGGTTGACGGTTTCGGAGATTGGGCTGGGCTGCGCCTCGGGGCTGAAGTCGCAGACGCTGGGCCCCTTCTTGTTTAACCGCTACCGGGAGCAGCTCCCGGCGATTGTCGACCGACTGCTGGAGCGGGGCGGCAACTTCGTGGCTACCTCACAAAGCTACCACGACACGGAAGAAATCCTCGGCCGCGCGCTGAAGGGCCGCCGCAAGGGAGTGATCATCTTCACCGCCACCAGCCCCGGCAAGGACACCGAGGCGATCGTCAGGAGCTGCGAGCAGAGCCTGGCGCATTTCCAGACCGACTACATCGACTGCTACTTTGGCCACGGCGGCTGGAGCGAGCAGTTCCGCGAGGCCGCCCAGCGACTGAAAAAACAGGGGAAGATCCGCTTCATCGGGCAGAGCTGCCACGTGCCAGCCAGGCATCGGGAACGGCTCGAGGCGGACGACGTGGACTTCATCTTCCATCCGTACAACTACCTGGCGCTGGCGAAGTGGACGGAGAAGATCGACCGCAACGACGCCGAGAAGCTGTTCGAACTGTGCAAGCAGAAAGACGTGGGTGTGCTGGCGATCAAGCCCATGACCGGCCACTTCGTCCCCAACTGGGCCAAGGAAACGTCGGAGCCCAAGATTGCCAGGCTGCTGGCGGAGCTCAACGAGTTTGGGAGGGAGAACCTGTATCAAGCCTTCCTGATGTGGGTATTGAAGAATCCGAACGTCTGCTGCACGGCGGTAGGGATGACCACGCCGCACGAGGTCGTCGAGGACTGCGCGGCGGTGACCAAGCAGTTCACCGCGCTGCACCGCCGGCTGCTGGAGCACTACGCGGCGGCCGCCACGGACGACTACTGCCGCATGTGTGAGACCTGCCTGCCGCAGTGCCCGCAGGGCGTGGCTATTGCCGACGTCCTCCGCTTCCGGATGTACTACAAGAACTACGGCCACCGGGAGGACGCCTGGGAGCTTTACGCCACCCTGCCCGGCGGAAAGAAGGTGGACGCTTGTAGTGGTTGCGGCCTGTGCGAGCGGGCGTGTCCGAACGGGCTGGCCATCGTGGAGAAGCTCCGGGAGGCACACGGGCTGCTGGCCTGAATCGGGGAGTGTCTGGCAAGTTCGCCTGGCGGATAAGTGGGTGGCTGGTGGTCAGCCATAGGCTGCCCCCAGCAGGCTTGTCTGGGGGCTCGCCGACCAACGCTTCGCGTCGGTGCCCGTCGACCCCAGCCACCCCAAGCACCGAGTCACCAAGAGAAAACTTGCCAGACACGTCGGGGGCTGTCGCTTGCAGGCGAGGACGAGGCACGGTACACTGAGGCCTGGAGGACCCTGCGATGGCGGCTCATGACCGTGGGGCGTTCACGCTGATCGAGCTGTTGGTGGTCATCGCGATCATCGGCATTCTAATCGCCTTGCTGCTGCCCGCGGTGCAGGCAGCCCGGGAGGCCGCGCGGATCGCACAGTGCCAGAACCACCTGAAGCAATTGTCGCTGGCGTGCCTCGAGCACGAGGAAACCCACGGCCATTTTCCCACGGGCGGCTGGGGCTGGGCCTGGGCACCGCACCCGGATCGCGGCTTCGGGATTCGGCAGACGGGCGGATGGGGATACAACGTGCTGCCGTTTCTGGAGCTGGAGTCGCTGCATCAACTCGGGGCCGGGGGCTCGGACGCGGAGATCAGGGCCACCAACAAGGCGCGGATCGGCACGCCGGTGAGCATCTGGAACTGTCCCAGCCGCCGGGCCGCCAGAACCTATCCGATCGATCCGAATTCCGGCATCTGGTTCATCTACCAGCCTCTTTTAAGCGATCGCCTTACGGTCTCCATCCGTAACGACTACGCGGCCAACGGAGGCCAGCAGATCATCGGTTTCAGCATCGGTCCCAGCAGCCTGGCCGATGGCGACAGCGGGGGGTATACGTTTCCGAGTCTGGCCGGCCACACGGGGATTACCGCCAACCGGAGCATGATCCGGCTGGCCGACGTCACCGACGGATTGACCAGCACTTACCTTTTGGGTGAGAAATACGTCAATCCGGACTTTTACGCCACGGGCGTCTGCTACGGAGACGACCAGAACCCCTACAACGGCGACGACCGCGACATCGTGCGTTTCACCGCCGGCGACTTTCCGCCGGTGCAGGACACCCCGGGGCTGGCCTATAGCTGGAACTTCGGCAGCGCCCACAGCGGCGGCTTCAACATGTCGCTGTGCGACGGTTCGGTTCGCATGATCAACTATTCGATCGATAGGCAAGTCCACACGTGGTTGGGCAACCGCCGCGACGGGCAGGTGATCAGCGCGGGGGAGTTCTGAGCGGAAGGCAGAATGCAGAATGTTGAATGCCCACTGCCTACTGCCCACTGCCCACTGCCCACTGCCCACTCTCCACTACTCCTGCCCGACCTCGGCCATCACCTCGTCGGGGATATTGAAATTGGCCGAGACGCTTTGCACGTCGTCGTGATCGTCGAGGCGCTCCATGAGTTTGAGCACCTTTCGGGCGGTGGCGGCGTCGAGGTCGATGGTGCTTTGGGGCACGCGGGTGATTTGGCTTACTTCGGGCTCGAACCCGGCGTGCTTCAAGGCCAGGGAGACGTCCTGATAGACGGCGGGGTCACAGGTGATGGCGTAGTTGCCGGCGTCGAGCTTGACGTCGTCGGCGCCGGCCTCCAGGGCGATTTCCATCAGCTTGTCTTCGTCGACCTTTTCGGCGGGGATCAGAAACAGCCCCTTGCTCTCGAACATCCAGGCCACGCAGCCGGTGCTGCCGAGCTTGCCGTCGGAGAGCTCGAACACCTTGCGGATCTGCGGGGCGGTGCGATTGCGGTTGTCGGTCAGGACTTCGCAGAGCACTGCCACGCCGCCGGCCCCGTAGCCCTCGTAGAGGACCTCTTCGAGGTTGCCGCCGTCCAGTTCGCCGGTTCCCTTCTTGATCGCCCGTTGGATGTTATCCTTGGGCATACTGACGGCCTTGGCGTCGTCGATGGCGTAGCGGAGCCGCAAGTTGGCGTCGGGATCTCCGCCGCCCGCTTTCGCGGCGACGATGATCGCCTTGGAGAGCTTGCTCCAGAGCTTGCCCTTCTTGGCGTCGACCAGTGCCTTCTTGTGCTTGATACCTGCCCAATGGGAATGGCCTGACATGGGTGGATTCCTATGTCCGGAGGAAATCAGGGGGTATTGACCTTGATCTTCTCTTCGACTTCTCTTGCCTTCTGGGGTTCTTCGCGCTTGTTGAACGCTTCGACGGCGCGGAGCCAGGTCTGTTTGGCGTCTTGGGGCTGGTTGGCCTTGAGTTGAGCGTCGCCGAGGTGGTCGAGGATCACGGGATCGGGTTCCTTCTCGGCGACGGCGGCCTTCTGCAGCTCGGCGACGGCCTCGCCGTGACGCCCCAAGCGGTAGAAGGCCCAGCCGAGGCTGTCGCGATAGGCGGCGTTGTCCGGCTCGGCGTCGACGGCGTGCTGGATCATTTTGAGCGCCCGCTGGAGATGCTCACCTTGATCGGCCCAGAGGTAGCCCAGGTCGTTCGAGGCGCCCACGTCGTCGGGAAACTCGTCGAGCACCTGCTGGAGCCATTCTTCGGCCTGGGCCAGGTCTGCTTTGATCACATACAGGGCGGAGAGCACCAGCCGGGCCTCGCGGAGCACCTCGCGGGTTTCCACCGAGGCGTAGTCGGCATCGAACGTCTCGATCAACTGGCGGTAGGCTTCGATGGCCTCGTCGTGGCGGCGGGCACGATAGAGGATCCAGGCCACACGGCTGCTGAAGCGGGGCATGTCCTTCTTCCTTGCGGCGGCCTCGCGGGCGGCGGCGAGTGCCTTATCGTTCTGCCCGTCCATGGTCAGCGCGCCCGCCAGCAGGTAGTGTAGTCGCGGGTCGTTTCCCGGCAACACCTGCTGGTCGATCCCCCGCTGAAACACCTGGGCTGCCTCGGCCGGCCGCTCTTCCAGCAGCAGCCCCACGCCCCAGACGATGAACGCGTCGGCCGGCTCCTTGGGCTTGGCCTTAAGCGCCAGGTTGAAGAACTCGGCGGCAGCGTCAGACTGTTTGGCATCCAGGGCCAGCAGGGCCACGGCGAACCGCCTGGGGTAGTCGAGCTCGGTGGGCTCCTTTTCGCACTGCTTGTGTGCGGTGTCGATCACGGACTGCAGCAGTTTGGCGTCGCCGGAGATGGCCTGGACCTCGGGACCTAACGTGTCCAGCAGGCCCGTCTTCTCTACGACTTCCGCGAGGATGGCCAGCAAGGCGTCGGGACGCCCGGTCTTGCGATAGATCTCGGCCAGGTGGCGGTAGCCGCTGGGGACGGGGGTTTTCTTGAGCAACTCGCGGTAGAGCGGTTCGGCTTTCTGAAACTCCTCCGCCTGATAGTACTGTTCGGCCAGGAAGTATCCCAGGGGCAGGTTCTCCGTATCTTCCGCACGCAGCTTCTCCAGCCGCTCGATGAGCTCTCCCTTCTTGCCCAGATCGTCCAGTACCTCGGCCAGCAGCTCGAAGGGGCCCGTTCCTTCGCTGGCCAGGTGCTGCTTGAAGCAGGCTTCCAAGGCGGCCAGTGCCTGCTGCGGTTTGTCGCGGCGGGCGAGGATGCGGGCCTGGTTGAACTGCCAGAGGCCCTGGTCGGGCGCGAGTTGGTGGGCCTTTTCGAAGGCGGCCTGGGCCTCGTCGAGCCGGTCGGCCAGCAGATAACTCTCTCCGAACAGGCCGTAGGTGAGCGCCGGCTCAGCCAGCAACTGCTTCTGGGCCTGGTCGTCCAGGCCGTACTGTTCGGGGTGGTCCAGCGCGTGGGCCACCTGGGCAAAACAGTCGGCGGCCTTGCCGTGCTCGCCGGCCGCGAGGTAGAGACGCCCGGTGACCATCCGCAGCCGGACGTCGTCGGCGGTTTGTTTGGCGCCGTGGCGGGCGGCAATGGCCTTTTCACACAGCCTCAGCGCCCCCTTCAGGTTCCCGGCCTGCACCAGGTAGGCTCCCAACCGCTGGAGGCGCCACGGGTCGGGCTCCTCCAGCTCTGCCGCTTTGAGCACGTAGCGGACGGCTTCCGCCTCGCGCTTCAAGCGGAAAGCCAGAGGAATGATGGCTCGCACGAGGCTGAGCGCCTCGGGATCGCAGCGCAGCGCCCGCTGATAGAGCCGCAGGGCTTGGGCATACTGCTGTTGCTGCTGGCAGGTTCGCGCGGCCGCAAACAGCGAGAGCGCCTCCAGGCGATCCTGATCGGCCTCAGTCCGCGGCCGTTGGGGGATCAGCGGCTGGGGCGGGTCTTCGAGGATCAGCGGCAGGGGCTGGCCGCCAGCGGCGGAGTCGCCGGGACGGGCCGCCTCCGAGTGGGCCACGGCGCCGGCGGGGGCGACCAGCCCGAGCAACGCCAGAAGTACGAACAGGGGACGGGTGCCATGGCCAAGCAGGCTTGGCCATGCGGCGATTTGCCGACATGCCCACGCGAGCGTGGGCATGGCACCGCAGCGAAGGTGCCGAGGGCGAACGTACACGGCGGATCTCCTGGTGATGGCGCTCAGCGAGGTTTCCGCTTGGAAAGTGGTTCGGAGGCCGACTTTTTCCGCTTGGGGGCGGTTTCGGGCGGTGTCTCGGCCGCGGCCGTCTGCTCGGGCGGGGCGGGGGTCTTTTTCCGGGTTGCCGCCGGTTTCTTTCTGGCCGCTGCAGGGGGAGACTCCGGGGTCTCGGCGCTGCCCTGGTCCCCGGCGGCTGGCGGCTTTTCTTCGGGTGGCTGGTCCTTCGGCGCGGCGGAGGGCGGTTCGACCTCGGCCGGCTGTGGTTGGTCGGTCGATGGTTGTTTTCGAGGCGGCTTCACGGCACGCCGTTTGGGGAGTTGATCGGCGAGCTGCGGATTGATTTCCAGGAGGATGTTTTGCAGTGGGGGGGAGTAAGGATTGGCCGTGAAGTCGGCGCCGAACTGGTGGAGCATGGAACCGAATTCGACCCCCTTGGCCTTGGAGATGGCGCGTTCCAAGCCCGGCACCACGCCGGCCTCCAGGTCCTCTTTGGAGATCAATTCCAGCAGGCGCAAGGCTCGCAGCACGCCGGCGTCGACGGGGATGGCGTGGCCGCCCAAGGCCGACTGGACGACGTAGGCCACGGAGAAGTTGGTGGTGCCGTCGATCTTAGCCAGCCATTTGATGGTGGGACCGAGGTTTTTCTTGCGAAGGTCTTCCAGGTCGAAGGAATAGGTCGCCTCGAAAACGCTCTGCAGCACACGCTTGAGCCGATTGGCCACGGCGCGGGGGTCGGGCAGGCTGCCGGTGACCTCCGCCAGCTCTCTGATCGACGTGACCCGGATCTCATTCCAGTCGAAGAAGGTGTGCACTAGGGCTGCGAAGGTCTCTTCTGCGGGTTCGTAGTGGGCGTCTTCCAGGCAGCAGGCGAACAGAAGATGCTCCAGCACCGGCCGTTGGAATTCGGGTTTGACCGGCTTGTAGTGCCTTTTGAGCACCTTGAGCACCTCGACGAACTGTTTGGCGCGACTAGCAGATGCCATGAGAATCGCTCGGGGAGTCTTGGCTGGAAAGTTCTGTTGGGCAGACCCGGAGAAGACAAAATGGCCTTGCGTGATTCCCGGAAAAAGGGGACAGGTCCAATTTGCCGGAACGGCCCGAAGGGTGCTTCGCACAAATTGGACCTGTCCCCCTTTTTCCTCCTGGGGGCGTGCAAAATTCACGGAACGTTTGTTTCGGGCGCCATGCGACACTCATCGTGGTTGAGGCTGGTCTGGGTGGCCTCACCCGGCCGGGACGTCGCCAGCGGGAGGAACCACGTCCTCGCCGAGCGGTTCGGCCGGCGGGGGTTCCGGATCGGTGGCATTTGGTGCGACGGGCTGGGGCAGGACCTGCCGGAGGATCTGGGAGATTTCGATCGAGCGCTTCACGCCCTGGTCGAGCACGAATTTCAGCCGCGGCGTAGTGCGGAGCTCGATTTGCCGGGCGATCTTCGACTGCAGAAACCCCGCCGCACTCTCCAATCCCCGCAGACTCAGGTTCTGGTGCTTCTCGTCGCCCATCACGGAAACGTGCACCTTAGCGTGGTGCAGATCGCCGGAGACTTCCACGTAGGTCACCGTCACGTCCTGGATGCGGGGGTCTTGCAGTTCCGCCAGGATCGTCATGCTGACCACTTCGCGAATGGCTTCGGCTACTTTCTGGGCGCGTCGGGAAGACATGGGGTTCAGACCGATTACAGCGGTTGAAGGTAGTCCGGCGGCGGCCGTGGGAATTTGCCTCCTGGAGGGACCGCCCGCCGAGGCGCCGTGGCGGGGGCGTTCAGAAGGTTCGGGCAACCTCCTCAATCTTGTACGCCTCGAGGATATCCCCCTCCTTCAGATCGTTGAATCCACTGAGCTTCATGCCGCATTCCAGGCCTTCGCGGACTTCGCGGGCGTCGTCTTTTTCCCGTCTGAGCGAATCGAGGGGGTAGACGCCGATGATGCGGTTTTCGCGGATCACGCGGACGCGCGAGTCCCGTTCGATATTGCCTGCCAGCACGCGACAACCCGCCACCGTGCCGACGCGGCTGATCTGGAAGGTGCGTTGCACCAGGGCCCGCCCCAGCTCCCTCTCATGCTGTTCCGGCTTGAGCATTCCTTCCAGGGCCGCCTTGAGCTCCTCGGTTACCTGGTAGATGATCTCGTAGCGGCGGATCTGCACGCCGCGCTCTTCGGCGAGCGTGCGGGCCCCTTCATCGGGAACCACGTTGAACCCGATGATCACGGCGTCGGAGGCATCGGCCAGGTGCACGTCGGCCTCGCTGATTCCGCCCACGGTGGCCTGGAGGATCTGGATCTGGACTTCGGGATGTTCGAGCTTGGTGAGCTCTTTGCGGATGGCCTCGATCGAGCCGCGGACGTCGGCCCGCAGGATGATGTGCAGCGTTTGCACTCGGTCCTCTTGCCCCAGCCGCTCGAAGAGGTTTTCCAGCGTGACGTGAGGGACGGTCTCGCTGAGTTCCCTCTCGCGCATCTCGGCGGCCCGCCGCTGGGCCAGATGGCGGGCCCGGGAGATGTCGTCCAAGACGTAGAAGCGGTCGCCGGCGCCCGGGGCCACGTTCAAGCCGGTCACATTGACCGGGGTGGAGGGGCCGGCCTGTTGGTGTCGCTTGTTGCTGTCCAGGGTGTCGTACATGGCCTTGACGCGCCCGTAGGCCGGCCCGCAGACGATCACGTCACCCACGTGCATGGTCCCCTTTTGCACCAGCAGCTTGGCGACTACACCGCGGTCCTCGTGCAGCTCGGCCTCCAGGCAGGTGCCGGTTCCCGGCCGATCAGGATTGGCCTTGAATTCGTGCAGCTCCGCCACGGTGAGCAAAGTTTCCAGCAACTCGCTTACGCCTTCGCCGGTCAGGGCACTGGTCTTGATCACCTCGGTGTCACCGCCCCACTCGGTGGGCAGCAGCTCGTTGGCCGCCAACTGCTCGAACGCGCGTTGCGGGTTGGCCCCCGGCAAGTCGATCTTGTTCAAGGCCACGACGATGGGGACCTGGGCGGCGCGGGCGTGGGAGATCGCCTCCTCGGTCTGGGGCATGACTCCGTCGTCGGCCGCCACGACCAACACGGCGACGTCGGTGACGTGGGCTCCCCGCGCCCGCATCTCGGTAAACGCTTCGTGTCCCGGCGTATCGACGAAGGCGATGGCACGGCCGTCCTTCTCGACGCGGTACGCCCGAATGTGCTGGGTAATCCCGCCCGGCTCTCCCGATACCACATCGATGCCGATGATCCGGTCCAACAGGGAGGTCTTGCCGTGATCGACGTGGCCGAGGAAGGTGACGACGGGGGGCCGCGATTGGAGTGTTGCCGGATCGTCTTCCCGATCCAGCGCCGCCAGGACTCTGTCTTCCAAATCGACCTCTCGGCGAAAGTCAACCGCGACGCCCAGTTCCACGGCCAGCAGTTCGGCCATCTCGGGATCCAGCGGGGCGTTGATATTGCTCACGGAGCCCAGTTCCATCAGCTTGCCCAGCACGGTCCCGGCCGGCACGCCGATGGCCTCGGAGAAGTCGCGGACGGTGCAGGGGAACTGACAGGTGACGTTCCCTTTGCGCGGGGCGGCCGTGTTGGTCCCGGTCCGCTTGATGCGTGTGCGCCGGCGGGCCGAGGTCTGGGATTCTTCGTCCTCATCGGTGGGTTTTCGCCGGGCAACAGTGGCGGCTACCCGCTTACGCTTCAACTGGCGGTGTTCACGGCCTCCCAGCGTCGGTGCATCTTCGTCTCTGACGGGGGCCGCGCGGCCCCCGCGGCGGGGCCGTTCCCGGCCGGTCGCGGGCTGATCGAGGGGAGGCGCCCCCTCGGCCGGGGCCGGTTTGCGGGGCCCGGTCTTCTTGGCGGCGGCAGCCTTCTTCTTTTGCTCGTGTTTGCGGAGGTGCTCCGAGAGGGGCTTGGTCCCCGCCCTACCGGCACGGATCGCGTCCGGTGGGAGCTTGATGTCGGGTTTCTGGGGAGCAGGCTCCTTGGGCTTGGCAGACTTCGGTGGTTGGGCCGCCGCCGGCATCGGGGCTAACTTGATGGCCGGGGACGTCTTCTCCGGCGGCTTCGCCGCGGGGCTCTCTTCCTCGGGAGGCTTCTTCTTTACGGCTACGGGTTTCTCCGTTTTGCCGTCCAGCACCGGAACCTTGCCGGAGACGGTCCCAGTCGGGGCCATGTAGTCTTCCCGCCGGATCGCCCTGGCAGGCTGGGCGTCTGCGGCTTGGGGGGCGCCCCGCGGGGCCGATTTCTTGGCGGTGGCCCGATCGACGTAGGCCTGGATCTTGGCTACCTCTTCGTCGGACAAGCTGGCCAGCGCAGAGCCCTTCCCAGTGATACCCGCCTTGGTGCAGATATCCACCAGCAGCTTGCTGTCGAGATCCAGTTTCTTTGCTAACGCGTAGATGCGGATGGCCACTTAGCCGTTCCTTTGCGGATTTCCCGTGCCGCTGCGTTTCGCCCGTCACCACAAAATCGACTCGAGTTTACGTCATCACGCTCCCCTGATTAAACGACGCATCCGCAGCGCAACCCTGCCCGGCTCAAATGCTGGCCAAGGCACCCTGGCACGCGCGATCGACCCCGGCGCGGGCGTTGTTGACTGAACTTGCCTTATCCTTGCCCGGCTTCTTCCGGCGGGTCCTCATTCACTTGGTGTGCAGGCCGAGACGTGGGCTCCGCGGGCTCGGCAATGGCCGGGAGGGAAACGTCGGCGTCGGTCCACTCGTCTAATACCAGATCCGCGGCACCTTGATCTACCAGATCCGCGGCACCTTGATCTACCAGATCCGCGGCACCTTGATCTACCAGATCCGCGGCACCTTGATCTACCAGATCCGCGGCACCTTGATCTACCAGATCCGCGGCACCTTGATCTCCGACCTCATTCGGGGGCAGGTCGTTGGGCCAATCGCTCACCTCCGGGGTGGGCAGGTCGTCGGTTTCGGCCGCTGACTCTTCGGCGGCGGCGGTCTGATCAGCGTCGGCCGGGGCCCCCCCGGCTTCAGCCATTTCTCCTTCCAGGCGTTCCTGTTCACGTTGCTGGCGTCGTTGCACGGCAGCGGCCTGCTCCGCTTCCTGCGCCTTCACCTCGGCTTGGCGGACGATACGGCTCACCTGTTCGGGGGCAAGATTGCCCATCTCCATCAGGGCGTCCGGCTCAATCACCGAGAGATCATCATAGGAGAGGAAACCTTCGCCAACGAGTTTTTCAGCCAGTTCCTCCTCGACCCCGTCCAGCGAGGCGTAACCGACGACGGCCTGCTCGATTTGTTCGTCGAGTTCCTCGCGGGTCATGATCTCGATGTCCCAGCCGCAGAGCTTGCTGGCCAGCCGGACGTTCTGCCCGCGACGTCCGATGGCCAGCGAGAGTTGGTCCTCGCGGACCAGCACGATCGCCCGGCCCAACATCTGGCAAAGGATGACTTCCTCGACCTCGGCCGGCTGCAAGGCATTGGGGATCAATGCCTGCATGTCGTTGCTGTATCGGACGATGTCGATCCGCTCGCCTCCCAGCTCGTCGACGATGTTCTTGATGCGGTTTCCCCGCACGCCCACACAGGCCCCCACGCAGTCCACGCGCTGGTCGCTGCTGCTGACGGCGACCTTGGTGCGGTATCCGGGCTCACGGGCAATGGCCTTGACTTGGATCACACCTTCGGCGATTTCGGGGATTTCTTGTTCGAACAGGCGCTGCACCAACTGGGGCTTGGTGCGGCTGAGGATGACCTTGACTCGGCTGCCGACCTTACGCACTTCGTAAACGATGGCGCGGACGCGTTCGTTGGCATGGTGGGTTTCGCCGGGGATCTGTTCGCCGCGTGGCAAGATGGCCTCGACGTTGGCCAAGGAGACCGTGGCGGCCCCCCCTTCGTAACGTTGGATCATGCCCGTGACCAACTGCCCCTTGAGCTCTTCGTATTCGTCGAACAGGGAGTCGCGTTCGGCCTCGCGGATTTTCTGGATCATCACCTGCTTGGCGGTTTGGGCGCCGATCCGTTCGGCCATTTCTTCCGGCGAGAGCGGCTCGCCGTTGTGCGTCCCGGTGATGGCTCCGTCGGTGCGGTCGATCTGGACGACGATCTCCTCGTCTTCGCCGAAGTGTCTCTTGGCGGCGGAAATCAGCGCCGCTTCGATACCCTCGAAGACGATCTCTTTGTCGATGTTCTTGTCGCGGTGGATCGCGTCAACGATCCGGAGCAGTTCGCTAGGGTCCATCGGTTTTCACTTCCCCTGGTCGGGGACGGTTGCCCTCCGTGGGATCCTGTCGCCAATCACGCGAAAGTTCTTGCGCAAGACTGCACGCCGAACGGACGGCGGCAGCCGTTTGCAACCACAACAACAACACCCCCACTGCTCTCGGCCAACCCGCTCTTGGGCCACAGCCGGGATGCTCCAAAATCTTGCCAGAGCACAACTTAGTGGGCTCTGCAATCAAGTAAGCATACCGGCCGGTCCATAAGGTGTCAAGCCGGTCGGCAGGCAACCTAGCGCCTGGTGCCGGCTACACCTGCGCCGGGGGCGGACTAGGAGAGCAAAGGTCCCGTGACACCCCCTCGATGTATTGCCATTGCCCCTACTAAAGCTATGGCAGACACCTCAGAGATACGTTGACCTGGGTGGCCTGGCGAAACTGGGGGAAAGCCGGCAGATCTGGGCCCCCGAGGCATCCGGTGGAATACACACCGTAGTGGGGGATTAGACTAACCCTCACTCCAGCCGCCGGACCATCACCGCGCTGGCCTGACCCTGGGGGGTCACGTTGAGGCTGACGAGACTACTGCCGGCCCCGTCACGGGTCTGGGTCACTGCCGCCAGGGGACACTCGGGATCGGGGGTCTCGTAGTTCAGCACGGGGAAGAGCCGGTCGTAGCGCAACGCCAGCAGGCTGGCCACCAGCTCGACCATCCCACTGCCGGCGCCGAGATTGCCGAAATAGCTCTTGGCGGCGACCACCGGCAGCGGCCTGGCCCGACGGCCGAAGACCTCGTCGATGGCGCGGGCTTCCTCGACGTCGGCACTGCGGGTGCTCAGGCCGTGGGCGTGGAGGTGTCCGACGTCGTCCGGGCGGGCACCCGCCTGCCGCAACACGGCACAAAGCACGTTGACCATTGCCTGGCGCCTGCGGGCCTGGAGGTTGGGCCCAATGACGGAGTTGGAAGCACCGGCGACCAGTTCGGCGTAGATGTCGGCGCCGCGGGCTTCGGCCGCGGAGAGTTCTTCCAGGACGATCGCGCCCGCGCCTTCCCCCAGCACCATGCCCGTTCGATCACGATCGAAGGGGCGGCTGGCGCGGGCGGGATCGCCGTTGGCGGCGGCCAACTGTTCTTGTTGCGCGGCGTGGATGATTTTCATGGGATGGATCCGCGACCCGGTGGCTCCGGCGAGGATCACGTCGGCGCTGCCTCGGAGGATGATCTGGAAGGCTTCTGCCACCGCGGCGTTGGCGGCAGCCTCGCGGAGCGTGAGCGAGTTATTCGGACCGCGGAAATCGTTGAAGATGGCCAGGTGGCTGGCCGGCATGTTGGGCAGGTATTTCAGCAGCCAGAGAGGAGACATCTTGGGCATCCCGTGGGTGCCCCACCGGGAGAACTCGAACCGGCCTTGGCTGTCCAGGCAGCGCAGGATTCCCTCGGAGAATTCCTCGGGCGTGCTGAGCATGTAGTCGGTGCCGAAGCTCACCCCGGCGCGCTGAGGATCGACCCGTCCCGGAGCGATCCCGGCGTCGGCCAGAGCCAACTGGGCCGAAGCGACTCCCATTTGGGATTCCCGGCACATGACCTTCAGGGCCTTGCGAATTGCCTTCTTCTGCTCCGGCTCTAGCGGACCGAAATCGCTGATATTGCCTTGGAAATGCCTGACTTCGGCAGCGAAGGTCACGGGCAGGTCGTGGGGGTGGGCCAGCGCCAACGGCCCCACGCCACTCTGCCCGCGCGAGAGCGCTTCCCAAAGGGTCTCCCTAGTGTTGCCGAGGGGGCTGATGGTCCCCACTCCTGTGATCACCACCCGTCGCTGCTTGGCACTCATAGCTCCAGCGTCCCTTGTCGCCAGCGGACTGAAGATGATGGCTGGATGTTACCCCGAGAAGGCCCGATGAGAAAGGGTGTTATTCTAGCCCTAAGGCTGCATTGAGTCGAGAGAGACGGCTCGGCGCAGCCCGCCCGGGGTGCAAATTGCACTTTTCCGACTGCTGAAGGCCTGGTAAATACGTATCTGACATGTTGGGTGCCAGTGGCGGCGGGCACCGACGCGAAGCGTTGGTCCGCCACTGCCGGATCAGGGGCAGCCAAGCTGCCCCCGGCACCCGTCAAGCTTACTGCGACGAACCGCTACAGGCGTGTCGCTTGCGGAAGGTAGCCGGAGAATGAGACTGACTCGTGTGGTGGTGGCCCTGCTGGTATTTGGCGCGGCCTTTGGCTGCGTCGAGGCTTCGGTGGTTGTCTACCTGCGGGAGATCCTTCGGCCGGTGCGCCAAGCGGAGCTTGCCGGCGTACCGCACGACGAGGTCTTTCCCCTGCTCAGTCCGGAACAGTTGCAGGCGGGCGGGGAGGGACCGGTGCGGGCGTTGCTGACCGAGTTGGGTCGCGAGTTGGCTACCCTGCTGGTCTTGACGGCCGTGGCGGGGCTGACGGCCGGCAGCTTCAGGGAGTGGCTGGCCGGGCTCATGGTCGCCTTCGGTGTCTGGGACGTCTTCTATTACGTGTTCTTGAAACTGCTGCTGGGGTGGCCGGAGTCGCTGTGGACGTGGGACGTGCTGTTTCTTTGGCCCACGGTCTGGGCGGGACCGGTGATTGCACCGCTGCTGGTGGCGGTGTCAATGATCGCCGTCGGGTTGGCCGTGCTCTGGCGGGAATCGCGAGGAGAGCCGGTCTGTTTCGGCTCGTTCGACTGGGCCCTGATCCTCGGCGGCGCTGTGGTACTGGTCGTGGCCTTCTGTTGGGACTGGCGAAACACGTCGGCCGGCGGATGGCCCCATGCGTTCAACTGGCCCCTGTTCGTGCTGGGAATGGCCGTGGGGGCGGCCGGGTTTGGGCACGCGCTGTGGGCGAGACACGGACCCAACGGCCAACGTGCCGCCGCCCACTAGCCCGCATTTCTCACCAACACCCGACGTCGGATCACAGTGTGCCACTGCTTCGCAGAAGCAGTGCGGGGCGGAATCCCTCGTCACTGCTTGCCTTACGTCAAGCAGTGGCACACTGTG
>Ga0315291_10000927_pt1 | contig 39286 bp, 38 predicted proteins | sample YL17G12_20_MG_FD_203070 | JGI IMG/M metagenome (GOLD analysis project Ga0315291, IMG submission 203070) | Sediment microbial communities from Yellowstone Lake, YNP, Wyoming, USA - YL17G12_20 | ecosystem: Environmental > Aquatic > Freshwater > Lake > Sediment | place: USA: Wyoming | collected...
TTCGTTTCTGAGTCTCAATAAACTTTACCGTACTGCTATGCAAGTCTTGATCGTATAACAGGGTGATCTGAAGTGAAATCAACTCGGCCAGATCGGTCCCCATCTCACGGCGTATTTCGTTCTGTAGTGATTTTAATTCTTGCTCAGTTTCTTTCACTGCCCTCTCAAAGCGTTGTTTTTCAGCCTCGATATCAGTATCAGCAATGATACGCTCTTTGTAAGTTGGTAAAAATCGATGGTAGACAAAAATATTACCGATGGCAAACCCGGGAGAAACCGGGACACCTCGTAAAATCTGCTCTTTTCTAAGTGTTTTCAAGTTCTAATACACCTTTCAATTCAAAAAATGCTCCTTGCTCATCCGGCCCGGAGACTTCTAAAATTATTTCGCTGCCGTGTTCTGCTGCCAATGTCAAAATTCCTAATATACTTTTACCGTTAACCCAAATCCCATCTTTACACAGACGAATATTGGATTTATACCGCTCAGCAATTTTTACAAATTGTGCTGCCGGACGAGCATGTAAACCAACTTCGTTTCTTATAATTAACGTTTCCTGTATCATAATACCTTAATTATCAAAAAAATCAAGAGCCCACCAATGAGTAAATAAGAACTGGTACGCTCGGTTCGTGAAGCTATGTATGCTAAAATAATAAGGGATAAAATTGAAATCACAGAAAGAATTGCTTTGATTGTGTTGTCAATTTGCTGAGAAAAGCCGCTCAGAAACATTGCAGGTAAAAGTATCACTAAAATACCCATTATGAACGCAAGCGTTTTGTATAGGTTGGGAATTGGTTTACGTAAATTTTCAATGAGAAAGATCGCTGCTTGTTTGCCGTATTTTTTACCTTGAGATAAACCACGTATCCGAGTACCCTGAGCGATAATATTATAGGGGATAAGAAATACTAATGGAGTAAATTTAAATATTCCAACAGCATTGAAATTTGCGGATAGAAAGTAGCCGATTAGTAAAAATAAAATAGTTAGGCTGAGTAATGTAGGTCTAAATGTTCGCCAGAAAAATTCATCACCGATCGCACCAAAAATGTGCTGCAGCGAAAAATAGGATTCATCAAAGATTTCGCCCTTTCGATTAAATGCGATACCAACCATTACCGCAATGCAATAAGGATTAGTATTTATCGATAGTTTTTGCCAGATGCGGTCTTTTAATTGATCTTTACTAGGTTCGGGATTTGCATCGGTGGTTTTGTTATTACCAAGCAGTATTATCGCCGATAGAATACCTAATGTTTGACGACCCAAATAGGACCAGGAGCTCTGTAAGAAAACTAAAGCGATAAATCCTTTTATTATTTCAGTAAAACCCATAATGCTAACCCAGTTACGGCACCCAAAATACTATATAAAAGTTGTCTTTTGATAATGACTAAGCGAGCAATGCCTGCGAGCCCAATTGCAAGAGGGAGAACTAATAATTCACCAAGTTGGAAATTGGGAAGTAATTTTATTAGAGGTGCAATTAAGATAAATAAAATTAAAAAAATTATGATTAGAACAAATCCGCGCAGCAAAGCTGTAACAAGACCACTAAGATGCGTAGAAATAATTAATTTGTCACTTGAGTCCTTATTGACGCGATTAAAGAGATAATTGTTAGTTTTTTTGAGAATTTGCGATAGGACCTGACCAATAATACTTGCGATTCCAGCAAACAAAAAAGATACAAAGATTATCTTTTCATGAGGTGTATTTAAAGAAATATTTTTTGCTAAAATGAATATTGACATTGCTACGACCCCAGCGCCTTGATTATCCAACGGTTCTTTGGCGCCAAGTGGTAACGATCCAATCCATACCAATTGTAATACTCCTCCTAAAAGAAGTCCGATATTAAAATCACCGAAGATAAGACCTAATAAAGGGCATGCTACGATTGGTTGAGAAATGCCGAATTCACCAATTGCTTGTTTATCTAAAAGAACAAGTCCGCCAATCAGGCTCAACAGAAGAGCGCTACCGATCATGATGCTTCCTTTATCAAATTATCAATTATCGTGCTGGGACTGCCAGGAATTTCCCGTCCCTCTAAAATTACACCATACTCAATAATTTTTTTAGCATAATAAATATCTTCGTCGGACAGAAAAATATAAGTTGCATAGGATTTTTTCCCGTTTTCATAATGAAGTCCACCAATATTTAGTTTTGTGATTTTTACTCCTGATTCGATAATTGTTAATGCGTCTTTTAAAGTATTAAGCAGAACCATTGTCTTTTTGTGATCCTGATTATTTTTAATAAATTCTGTAGCATCTATTATATTTACAATTTTTACCTCAATTTCAGACGGAACCGCTAAAGTATAGATTTCTCGTTCCCACTCATCACCGGCAACTGCATCATTAGCAAGGATAATACGCTCGATTCCTAATGGTCGAACCCATCCTGCGGTTACTTGTCCATGAATAAAACGGTCATCAATTCTCATTATAAAGTCCATACGAATTAAAACTAAATTTCGCTAATATTTGCCTTAGGCAATAAGTAATATATTACTTATTCTTGCCTTCGTCAAGACTTTAATATAATGATATTAAGGGTTAATGATTTTTATGTATATTAAGGCAGCTATTTTGTTTAATCGTGGTTTGCAACGAAAGATGCAATACGTTATTCTTGGCAAGCGAATTAAGATTAACTAAAATAATCGGTTAAAGCGCCTGACACATTCCATCGCGGATTCTTTAGGACGGACTTCGAAGATATAATACGTATCAGAATCAGCAAGAAATTCGAAATATGGTTTAAAATCGATATTGCCTTCACCGATAATGTTATGCTGGTCCCACTCGCCATTGTTATCGTGCATGTGACAATTTTTGATATATCGTCGATTATTATAGAAGAAGCTGTATTCACGTTCTTTATCGACTCCGACAAAGCGGTTGATATGTCCGATATCGAGAGTTAAACATAACCGACCACCTAATAATTTCGGTACTATGTCCAAAACAAACGGATAGCGGAATCCGCCAACATTTTCTAAACAAAGATATACATTGCGGGGGATATTCTTTTTTAATGCTGTGAGCACGTCATATATCAGAGTATGGAAATAATGCGGATATACTTCATAAGGTTTTATTTTCTTCGCGGTCATGCCAAAGCTCATATCAGTACCTAAGTGAAAAGTGATGCGTTTTGCTCCAATTTCCGATGCGTAGTTCATTGTTTTTATCAAAGACTTAACGACAAAGTTTTGAATATCTTTATCAGGAATAAAAAATGACAATCCTTCTAAAGCATGGAATTGCAGAGCCAGCTTATACTTTCGAATGTGATTAGCGATTTCTTTTCTCGCTTTACGGCTATGAAGTTGATTGTTAAAATTAATATTGTTAAGATTGATTTCAATAACGTTAAGTTTGTTATCCAAGCCAAAATTAACTGCTTCGATAACATCATCAAAGTCAAATAAGATTTGGATACCCAACCGTTTCTTTATTTTACTAACATCTACCATAAGTAAAAATTATATGGGATTAATAATCGGAAGTCAACCCCGCACCAATTTCTGATACAATAGTAGTAAGACAGAACAAATCAGTTCCCACAACAAAGAACTTGAAAATTGGTACGCGGTCAACAAAAGATAATTTGACTATCAAAAATATTTGCGTTATAATTTATAGTTATATTATATTTATTAAGGAGTAAAAATGAAACATAAACTTTTTGTTGTAATGGGAATGATATTATTACTAAGTGTATCATTTGCCTATGCGAAAACAATGATCGTTCGCGTATATGTTAAGAATTACCAGCAGCTAAGCGAACGAATTAATTTTAAGTATACCAATATCGAAATCGCGGGTGCAAAACCTCACCAATCTTATGATTTAATCGTAGAACAGGAAGATTATCCGGTCGTTTTAGCATCGGGCTTGAAGCATGATATTGTTGTTGCGGATTTAGAAGCACAGAAAGAGGGGACACGCTATGGCTACCGCAGTCTTGATTCGATTAATATAGCTTTACGGAATCTGGTCAATACCTATCCCAGCTTATGTGTATTAGATAGCCTTGGTTTATCTTATCAGAATCGACAGATGTATGGCGTAAAGATTTCGGATAATCCCAGTGTCTCCGAACCGAATGAACCGGGTGTTTTCGTCTGTGGGTTACATCATTCACGGGAATGGGCAACAATTGAAGTTTGTTTATTCTTTGCCGATAGTATTCTGCGTGCTTACAATACCGTACCGTCGATGCAGAATTTAATTAATAATCATGAAATTTGGGTCTTCCCAGCGATTAATCCTGACGGTTATGCTTATGACTATCCAGCACAGCGTTCCTGGCGTAAAAATCGTCAACCATTTAATTCAGTGATTGGTACTGATATTAACCGTAATTATATGGGTGCTTGCAACGGTGACCGATTTGGTCTCTGGGGTGCTCTAACGGTTGGTGCGCAAAGTGCTCATTCACCTTCCAGTGACGTATTTATGGGCGGTTATGGTGCATCCAGTCCGGAAATTACAAATGTTATAAATTTCTTTAAAACACATAATATTAATACATCACATTCATTTCATTCCTATTCTGAGTTAGTGCTTTGGCCCTGGGCATATCAAGAGATTCCGACCCCGGATAATGCGTTATACGTGAGAATTGGTCAGACGATGGCAGGTATGATCTCAGCGCTTGGCGGCGGTACTTATACACCAGAGCAAACGCCGGATTTATATCCGGTATCGAGTGGCTGTGATGACTGGATTTATGGCTGGAACCGTTTTATTAACGGTATACCATGTCTTGCTTTTACTAATGAAGTTGGAACTTCGTTCTATCAGCCAGTGTCAAATTTGAGTTCTATTTTACATGAAAATTTCGAGGCGATATATTTCCTGGCAAACTTCTCCGACAGTGTGAGAATTTATGTGAAACCAGCCGTCCCAGCACCGCAAGTTTCTGTTCCGGAAACAAGCGCAACCGGTGATTTTACAATTTCTTGGCAACCGAAAAATTCAGAATATGCTAACCCAAATTCATGGGAAGTGCAGGAATTCAATGGTTATAGTGTTTTTACCGATAGTCTTGAAGGGTTGCCTTCAGCGTGGACAATGCAAGGGTTTTCTTTAAGCACACGAAGAGCACGCTCAGGAACGCATAGCCTGTATTCCGATTCAGCAAATAATATCTCAAATTATGCGCGAACTACATTTCCATATTTGGTTCAGCCCGGCGATTCTTTGACTTTCTGGTGCTGGTATAACCTGGAAAGAAATTATGATGCAGCGGTTGCTGAGGTTTCATTTGATACAAAAGAGTGGTTTCAATTAGGTGCGCGGATGACTGATACGGCAATAAGCTGGAGACGTAAAGCATATTCATTAGCTCCTTATACTGGTAAATCAGTATATATCCAATTCCGAGTGATGACCGACGATAATACTTTAAGAAATGGATTTTATTTAGACGACGTCAGTCCGGTACCGCTATTTAACAATACTCGGATTATTTCATCAACAATAACCGATACGTTTTGTAATGTTACCGTAGCGAATCAAGGAAATTACTGGTATCAGGTCAGAGGAAGTAATTTAGCGAATGGTTGGGGAGTGTATAGTACTTTACAAGGTGTTGTGGTCTTGACCAGTGCAATTTCAGAAGGAAATGATTCGAGATTAGACATAGGAAAAGTTACTTTTAACTTGTTCCCGAATCCGTTCTCTAATTCAGCAACGATTCGTTACAGCGTGCCGGTTGAGAGTAAAGTCAGTCTTAAAGTATTCGATGTTCAAGGACGAAATCGAGCCGAGTTAGTAAATGGCAGTCATCAAGCAGGTAATTATCAAATTACTTGGGATGGAAGAACATTGAATCGAAATAAACTGGCATCGGGTGTTTATTTTCTCGAATTGAATGTCGGCACGACTAAACTAACTAAACGGGCAATACTTTTCTAACGACTAATTAGAAAAGATTTAACTCGTTTTTCATTATTCTTTTTGTTTTGACCACTAAGATACCTGGTCCAATATCTTTCCAAACCCGCATTCAAAACCCACTTATGTCTCCTGATAGACTTGCTGACAGTATTCCTGATATAATTTCTTTTAGATTTTCAATTATATAATCTAATAGATAATCGTTTAAATAACTAATTATGAACCGAATCTTAAATCTGTTTATGAACCAAATTTCAAAGCCAAATCCCTATTCACTAACCCCCAAATCCTCCAAAACCTACTCCATGGAGGGGATACCTCCCCTATGTTAAGAGAATATTGAATGAAGAATATGGAATTAAGAATGTTAGATGAAAAATTTGCTTGATTTTTCTTCTACCCGCAGGTAGAATTTTTTCCAATAGCGATTTTATGAATGTAACATTTTTTTTTGGGCTTTTCAGTGTTTCAGGCAGTGATTAAAAAGAGATATTTTCGAAAAAGTCCACAATACAATATTCAAAACCTTCACACCAAAATATAATGTTTGACATTATATTAGTTGTTTTTATAATGTTGTAGGCGATTTAACTATGGAATTCACTGACTTAATAAAACTCTACGAAAAGAAAAAAGTCAAATATGGCAATAACGCATATAAATATATATCAGAATTGTTGAACTATGCAACGATATAAATTTCATTTATTCATTACGCCAATGTATTACGAAAAATGTTTTGAATATGGTTTATTTGGTGTTGGTAAAACTCGGATGAATCAAATAGCCAATGTCCATAAAGGCGATTTTGTTTTTATTTACACAACACAAAAAATAGGAAATAGAACACGACCGTTAATCTACGGTCCATTTCAGGTTGTTTCAGAACCCTTTTTTAATAACCAGTATGTATGGGCAAAAGATGAAAGCGATGAGGACAAATATCCTTATCGAGTAAAAATTGATACAACAAACGAACATATTTGTGAAAAACCTATTACTGCTCAAAAACTTTATGATTTGCGAGAAGAAGGTAGAATAAAATCTATAATTGACAGTTCGGCACTTATACAAAAAAGCGTTATAAATCTTTTACCAAGCGAAGGAAAACTCGTACTTGAATCATTAGTACAACAAAATTCTCATGGTTCAACAAAGGAAAGCCCTAAAAAGGGACATTCTCAAAAGGAAAACAGCTTTGACCCTAAAGAATTTTTAGGAGACAGTTTAAAAGAGTTTCGGCTAGAATCGCAACTCGAAACTTACTTATTACAAAATCAAGACACGTTAAATTCTTTAACTCAATTTGTAAATGGTGATAAGTCGCAATATTATACTGATATTTATAATCAAGTTAGTACGTATATCGCCGGGAGCGCGGTAGATATTATTTCTGTTTACGAGAAAAATTTGTTTGGTATGTGGCTTAAACTCGGAGTTGGCGTCTTTGAACTTAAAAAAAGTCTTTTAGAACCAGACACAATTGATCAACTTATTGAATATATTGAATGGACTTCTAGATTATTTCCAGGAATTAAAAAAGAAATGATACAGGGCGTTGTGGTTGGTAGAGATTTTGGAAACCAAGAAGACCGCAAGCAAGAAATTATCAAGAAAATTGATGAGCATGACAAATTGTATAATTTAGTTTGCTATACCTATTCTGTTGTTGAAGACAACAAAATAATTTTTAATAAGCTTGGATTATGAAATCAAATACAATTATAGATATTCTGGAAATAGACGAATTATTTAAGGAATATTGTGAGGGAAATAAAGAGGAATTTTCTGAAGAGAAATTTAAGAAATTTTTGAAATTTTTAGAGATCGATTTTTATGATTGGATTAAAGAAAATCTGAAGCAATTTAGTAAACGGTGAGCATCCTACATTTATAATCTGGAATATATTTCAATACATACAAAACTGGGTGATTTAATCGTTGACCCGATGTGTGGAAGTGGAACTACGATTGATGTATGTGAAGATGAAGGTAGACAAGTTATCGGATATGATATAAATCCCCAACATCCTAAAATCATTAAAAATAACTCAAAGACAATACCGCTCAAAGATAATTCAGTTGATATGGTTTTTATCGATTCTCCTTATGGTGATAATGTCAATCACTCTGATGAACCCGATGATATCGGTAAAATATCAGCAGAAGATCCAAAGTTTTATGAAGAATTAGAAAAAGTTTCAAGAGAAATTTTCCGAATATTAAAACCTGGGAAAGTTATAGGTTGACTTATCGGTGACCAATGGGTAAAAGAAAGTTTACACCAGTTGGATTCAAAGTTTATCAGATGTTAGTCGATAATGTCAAGTTTGAACCAATAGATATAATCTGTGTTACAAGAAGACAACAAAGTTCAAACACAAGGATTTGGCATTATCGAACACAAAAGTTTAATTTCTTTTTACGCGGGTTTAAAAATCTAATATTGGTAAGAAAACCTGAAGAAAAAGTAGAAAAACCAAAATCGGCAAAGAAAGTCAAATGGCAAAAGTATAAGTAATAGGAAAGACTCGATCGGCTGTCCCAAATGCCATGCTTGGGGTGTAAATAACTTCGAAGAAATCTAAAAGACTACTACAAAAACCTTTGAACACTAATAACACAAATAAACTAATTCCACGAATGAATCATTGACGGTGAAAAGATATTTATTCGTACCATTTGGTAGATTCGTGAATATGCTTCGCATCGCTTCGCTAGTGCGGTAAAAAATCTGTGTAATCTGTGGTTACTTATTAGCTTTGAAGATTTAGGATAGTATCTTTGTTAATTAGTTTCAATTCTTTCTTGTCTTCAATAAATCTTGCAACATCTCTTCTCGCTTTATCAAAATCAATCTTAGCTAATTTTTCTTTTAAAAACGCTCTAAAGTTTTCTGAATTTACTTCAATCTTTTTATGCTCTGTTTGTTTAATAGCATTGTTCATTAATTTAAAGTCAGGAGTCTCTTTTCGTCCTAAATACCAAAGCAGGTCGTAAAAGTCTCTGCCCTTAGTATATTTTCTATAAAAGCAAGCATGTAGTTTTAATGCATAAAGTGATGGAATGTCAAGCGTAGTCACGGTAAATACAAAATGCTTGCTTACTAATACGGTCGCTATTTTCCAACCTTTTGGCGGATTAGCATCTATTTCCAGTTTGATTGGCAACATACCATTTCGCTTTCGCTCAATGGCGCTTCGCATAGCGCTTTTGATATCAGATAAACCTAATTGAAATAGAACATCTTTAAATCGAAACATTGCGGATTGAACCGGTGGTTCAAGTTGTTTCTTGATATCTAAGCTTAAACCTGACTTTTCTAAATCATAAGCAATATGTTTTAATAATGTATCAAAATTATAACCCTGCCGTGAAATCAAAGAGAAATCAAGGTCTTCCGAGAAACGATGCAAGCCATAAAGAAATCTTAATGCAGTTCCGCCAATAAAAGCAAGATTTTTATAATAACCTCTATCGTATAAGATTTTCAATATTAATAATTGGAGATATTCTCGAGTTACGTGAATTTTAGTTTCACGGTCCGGGATATCTGAAATTGCCTTCTCAATTAATTCAATCATAAAATTAATTTAACTACGAAGATACGAAATTCACCACAGAGACATTGAGTCACAGAGGACATAAAGAAAATCTCTGTGTTTCTCGGTGTCCCTGTGCCTCTGTGGTATTTGCTCACTTCCGTAGTAATCTTTCTATACACTTTCTCTAATGAACTCCAATAATTTTTCTGCAATATTTAAGACTGCTTTATTGTTATATCTCCTTGCATAGTCAAAAAGTTTTTTCTTTTTCAGAATGGTGAGATTTTGAAATCGATATGATTTTTCAAAAACATCTTTGTCCTGACCTTTAAACTCCGAAAGATTTAAATAGATAAAATCAAGCATTGCTTTTTCTGGCTCAGCGATAAATACGGGCAATTTGTTTTCATCCTGAATTTCCTTAAAACCAAAGAACAAATCAGTTTTTAGGTGCTGGTAGATAAACGCTCCGAAGATATTAGTGAACTTTTTAACATTTTTGGTTGTAACGGATGTTACATCTTCGACCTTTTCTGGGATTAAATTGTAGTAAGCTAAAGCATACTCCGTACTAACATAAGATGGGGAACACAATGCATTAGCAAGAAAAATTCGAGACGGGTGAATCTTTCGGTCATGCTCATTTAATGCATAAATGCCTCTTCTTAGTTTGATAATCAACCCCTTATCCTGCCATCGACTAAGTTGACGTCTTAACGCCACAACGGTTGCAATATTTGCCAACGAGATCAAGGGTCGTTTGCTAAATGTATTTTTAAACTCCGTATATGTCATCTCTATAAGTAGTCAAAAATGTCCTTTTGCAGAGATAATTATACATACGAAAATTAACCTTGTCAAGTACAATTAATCTTTTAATATAATCATATAATCTCTTTGGTGTTACTTTTCAACAAATGTTCTCTTCAATGGTTAAAGACAACAGGGTTTACCCATTAAAGACATTTTATTTTAAATCGATAACTTTATTCTTGACGAAAGTAAAGTTATAAGTATTATAAATAGTGGCAATTAAGACTCCTTTTTACGCTAAACACTTAGAATTTAATGGCAGAATGGTTGAATTTGCTAACCACTGGCTGCCCGTGCAATTTAAAGGCATTATACCAGAACATATACGAGTGAGAACAACCGTAGGCGTATTCGATGTTTCGCATATGGGACGGGTTGAAGTGCGTGGTCAAGATGCGATGAAATTCGTTGACTATATAACTTCCAATGATGTTTTTGGTTTAGCTCCAAATCAGGTGCAATATTCAACGTTCTGCGTAGAAGATGGCGGGATTGTTGATGATTTACTTGTTTATCGATTACCAGATTACGTCTATTTAGTTATCAACGGTGCATGCCGAGAAGCAGATTTAAAATGGATCATGCAAAATAAAAGGGGAGATGTTGAGATTATTGATAAGACTTTTGAAGTTGCCCAGCTGGCAATTCAAGGACCCAAAGCAGAGAATGTGATGCAAAAGATTTGCGATATTGACTTAAGCAAGATCGGTTTTTATTGGGCGTCACAAGCTAAAGTCGCAGATATTGATATGGTGATTTCCCGAACCGGTTATACCGGTGAAGACGGATTTGAAATTTATTTTGAAAATAAATATGCGGATAAAATCTGGGATGCGATATTTAATGCTGGTAAAGAGTTTGAGATTGAACCAATCGGTTTAGGTGCCAGAGATACTCTAAGATTAGAAATGAAGTATTGTTTATATGGTAATGATATTACGCTTAAAACAAATCCTTTAGAAGCTGGACTTGGTTTTGTTGTTAAGCTGGATAAACCGGATAGGTTTATTGGCCAAGATGTTCTTATGAAAGTTAAAGCAGAAGGGTTGAAAAGAAAACTAAGCGGATTTGAAATGACCGATAATGCTATTCCGCGGCATGATTATGATATTATGGTTAACGGTAATAAGATAGGTAAAGTGACGAGCGGAACAATCGGACCGTCAGTCAAAAAGGGGATTGGCATGGGTTATGTACCTGTGGAGCATTCTGCAGTCGGAACTGAAATAGAAATTGATATTAGAAGTAAACCTTCTAAAGCAAAAATAGTAAAAACACCGTTTTATAAATTTGGAACAAGGAAATGAAACCATTAGTATTTAAGAGAAATTTTGTAACCACAGATGAACACGGATTAACACCGAAATCAAAAGTTAATATTGTGTTTACCTCTATTTACCTGTGGTTAAAACATCCGTGTAAATCCGTGGCAAGAAAAGGAGTAGATAATGGCTGATACTTTGATACCTAAAGAATTAAAATATACTAATACTCACGAGTGGCTAAGAGTTGAAGGTGATACTGCTACTATCGGTATTACTGATTATGCACAGAAAGAACTGTCGGATATTGTCTATGTTGACTTACCCGAAGCGGGTAAAACCTTAAATCAAGGTGATGTGTTAGGAACAATCGAAGCAGTAAAAGCAGTATCAGATTTCTATACACCCATTTCTGGTACACTCATCGAGGTTAATGGTGATTTGAAAAACACACCGGATTCAGTGAATAAAGAACCGTACGGAAAAGGGTGGATGGTAAAAGTAAAGATTTCCAATACCAGTGAAATATCAAAATTATTAAGTGCCGAGGACTACGAGAAAACAATCAGCGGAAATGCAAAGCACTAAATACGAATTTAGAATTTTCTAAGTAATGTATACTCCACACACCCCAGAAGATAAGAAACTGATGCTTGAGAAGATTGGGGTCAGTTCTTTTGAAGAGTTGATATCGGTCATTCCTGATAAGTTAAGATTTAAAGGAAAGTTAGATTTACCGGAACCAATGTCGGAACTCGAAGTAATGAAGCATTGTGATGAGATTGCAGGTAAAAATTCTAATCAGAAAGAGTTTATTTCTTTCCTGGGTGGCGGTGTATATGACCATTATATTCCAGCAGTAATAAACCACATTCTATTACGTTCCGAGTTTTATACTGCATACACTCCATATCAAGCCGAAGTATCACAGGGAACTTTACAAGCAATTTATGAATATCAATCACTGATTTGCGAATTGTATGGTATGGATGTTTCTAATGCTGGAATGTATGATGGCGCTTCCGCATTTGCTGAAGCTTGTCATATAGCGCGAAGTATTACTAAGAAAAATAAGATTATAATTGCAGATACAATCCACCCTTATTATCGAGAAGTTATCAATACTTATACTCACGGGTTAAATATTCCAATTATCGATTGCGGTAGTGAACTGGACAATGAGGGGAGAGTCGGATTGGAAAAATTTGAACAGGCAATCGATAATGATACCGCAGCAGTTTTAGTTCAACACCCCAATTTCTTCGGTATTTTAGAACCGGTTAGAGAATTAGCGGAGATTGCCCATAAGCATAGCGCATTGTTTATCGTTTGTGCTGACCCGATTTCGTTAGGATTATTAAATCCACCGGGCAGTTATGGAGCAGATATTGCAGTTGGAGAAGGACAATCTTTAGGCATCAGTGCTTCTAATGGTGGTCCTTTGCTGGGTATTTTGACTTGCCGTAAAGATTATATCAGAATGTTACCGGGTAGGTTAGTTGGAAAAACTGTAGATGTGGAGGGAAAGACCGGTTATGTATTAGTTCTGCAAACTCGTGAACAACATATCCGACGTGATAAAGCAACTTCAAATATCTGCACTAATGAAGCTTTGTGCGCTTTAGCCGCAACGGTATATCTTTCTTATATGGGTAAGCAAGGAACAAAAGATGTGGCACAAGATTCTTATGCCAAAAGTCATTATCTTGCTCATGAAATTTCTAAGATTAATGGATTCTCATTAGCTTTTAAACATCCATTCTTTAAAGAGTTTGTGGTTAAAACAAAATTAGAACCGAATTATATCATTGCCGAATTGATGAAACAAAAAATATTTGCCGGCATTGATATGGTAAGATTCGATAATAATTGGAAGAATCTGATGTTAATCTCAGCAACCGAAAATCGGACCAAACAGGAATTAGATAAGTTTGTGAAATTATTAAAGGAGTTGAGATGAGTCGTGACTGTCAGATTACTCGTAATAAAGAATATTGTAGTTGTACCTACGAGATGTGCCCAAGAAGAGGGCGATGTTGCGAATGCGTTATTTATCACCGTCAGAGCGCTGAAATCCCAGGTTGTTTCTTTTCACAACAGGTCGAGAAAAGTTATGACCGTTCGATTCGAAAGTTTATTGAGAGCCAGCAGGTAAAAAAATACGATGAATAAAGATAGTAAGTTGATTTTTGATTATTCAAAACCGGGTCGAAAAGGATATACTTTGCCTAAGTCAGATTTTAATTTTAAAGATTGCGACATTCCAACTAACCAATTAAGGGTTGATAATCAATTACCCGAGGTTTCCGAAATCGATATTATGAGACACTTCATCCACTTATCAACTTTAAATCACCATGTTGATAAAGGTTTCTATCCGCTCGGGTCATGTACAATGAAATATAATCCGAAAATTAACGAAGATATGTGCCGACTTCCTGGGTTTGCGGCGATTCATCCTTTGCAGCCAGAAGGAACAATTCAAGGTACTCTCCACCTTATGTATGAATTAGAAAAATATCTCTGTTCAATATCCGGAATGGATGCAGTATCTTTACAACCAGCAGCAGGAGCACAGGGAGAACTTACGAGCATAATGGTTGTCCGTAAATATTTCCAGGAAAAGGGTGAAGCACGAAAAAAAGTGTTACTACCTGATTCAGCACATGGTACCAATCCCGCGTCAGTAACGCTATCCGGTTATACTGCAGTTGAGATAAAATCCAACGAACTTGGGTTGGTTGATTTAACCAGCTTAGAAAAAGCATTAGATGATGAAGTCGCTTGTATTATGTTGACTGTTCCTAATACATTAGGCCTATATGAAAAAGATATCGAGAAAATTGTCGAGATGGTTCACAACAAAGGTGCGTTGCTCTATATGGACGGCGCAAACCTGAATGCTTATTTGGGTTATCATCGTCCTGGTGATGCGGGTTTTGATTTAGTACACTTTAATTTACATAAGACATTCTCGACCCCGCATGGCGGCGGTGGACCAGGTGCTGGCCCAATAGGTGTTAAGAAATTTTTGTCTCACTATTTACCAGTGCCGATTATTGAAAAAGACGGTGATAAATATAAGTTGAACTTTAACCGACCTAATTCGATTGGAAAGGTGCATGGATTTTATGGTAATTTTGGCGTGATGGTTAGAGCGTATACGTATATTCGTATGCTAGGTGTTGAAGGGCTGAAAGAAGTTTCAGAATGTGCAGTGATAAATGCTAATTACATTAAAAAAGCACTTGAAAATTATTACAATTTACCGTATAAAAGTATCTGTATGCACGAGTGTGTATTTTCGGGTACGAACTTAAAACAATATGGTGTAAAAACATTGGATGTGGCTAAACGGTTATTAGATTTTGGTATTCACGCACCGACCGTATATTTCCCGTTGATTGTACCGGAAGCGCTGATGATTGAACCAACTGAAACCGAATCAAAAGAATCAATTGATAAGTTTATCGAGGCGATGGTTCAAATCGCGAAGGAAGCTAAAAAGAATCCACAAATTTTAAAAGATGCCCCACAATTAACTCCGGTCAGAAGGCTGGATGAAGTAACAGCATCAAGAGAATTAAATGTAAAATATGTGAGCGAATAAAAATGGAAGAAGTTACTCAAGAGAGAAGAGATGAAATTTTTAAGAAAATTGCAGAGAAAATAGTTGATATGAAATTGACACCAGTTGCAATTGTTATGCTGGAATCATCTAAACCAATATCTTTTGTCGGTTCGCAAATGATGGTATTTTTTCAACCGATCTACAGTGCGGTTTTCCCAGCAAGACCGTACAACGAAATCGCAACGTTATTGGAAGACCGTGAAAATATTGAGCGACTTATTAAAGAAATTGAAAAAGTGGAGGAAGAAAAAAGAGTATGCAAAAAGAAGCAATAACAAGAATTTTAGCTACTGACTGTGGCAGTACTACAACCAAAGCAATATTGATTGAAAAAAAAGGTGAAGAATACCGTCTAAAAGTTAGAGGAGAAGCGCCAACTACGGTTGAATCACCTTTTGAAGACGTAACCAAAGGTGTTTTAAATTCAATCCGGGAAGTCGAAGAGTTATCCGAGTACACGATTCTTGCTGGTGAGGATATTATAAAACCAAAAAAGGCTGGCAAAGAGGGTGTTGATATCTACATTTCAACGTCATCGGCGGGTGGCGGTTTACAGATGATGGTGGCAGGTGTTGTTTTAACGATGACCGCCGAAAGTGCCGCACGCGCTGCTTTGGGTGCGGGCGCAATCGTTATGGATGTTATTGCTGCTAACGATGGTCGGTTGCCACATGAAAAGATTGAACGAATTAGAAATCTCCGTCCGGATATGATTTTGCTTTCGGGTGGAATTGATGGCGGAACGATATCGCATGTCGTAGAGTTAGCAGAGTTGATTCGAGCAGCTGACCCACAGCCCAGATTTGGAACAGGTTACAGTCTACCCGTCATCTATGCCGGAAATAAACAAGCCCGCGAGTTAATTTTAAAAACCCTGCAAGATAAGACTGCATTAGTAATTGTCGAAAATTTAAGACCCGTGTTGGAGCGAGAAAATCTTTTGCCAGCGCGCCATCGGATCCATGATTTATTTATGGAACATGTGATGGCGCATGCACCCGGTTATAAAAAACTGATGGACTGGACAGATGTACCAATTATGCCAACACCCGGTGCAGTTGGTCTGTTGATTGAAAATATGGGCAAAACCGAAGGTATCGATGTTTTAGGGGTTGATATCGGCGGTGCAACAACCGATGTCTTTTCAGTATTTTCTGGTATCTTTAACCGAACCGTCAGTGCCAATTTAGGTATGTCCTATAGTATTTCTAATGTTTTAGCCGAAGCGAAAGAAGAGAATATTATGCGCTGGATACCATTCGAAATTCCAGTTGCTGATGTAAGAAATCGTATTCGTAATAAAATGATTCGACCGACGACAATCCCATCGACTTTAGAAGACTTAAAAATTGAGCATGCGATTGCTCGTGAAGCTTTGCGATTAGCATTAGAGCAGCATAAATCGATGGCGGTAGGTTTAAAGGGTGTTCAGCAGGAACGAACTATTTCCGATGCGTTTGCTCAAACTATGTCCGGTGAAACTTTAGTTAGTATGATGAGTTTGAATATGGTTGTCGGTTCGGGTGGTATCTTGTCTCACGCTCCACGGAGAGTACAGGCAGCATTGATGATGGTTGATGCGTTCTTGCCCGAAGGCGTGACTCGACTTGCCGTTGATAGTATCTTTATGATGCCACATCTGGGTGTGCTTTCGACAATTCTTCCGGAAGCAGCCAATGAAGTTTTTATTAAAGACTGTTTAGTTAAATTAGGTACTTGTATCGCACCGGTTGGCGAGGGTAAACAAGGCGCAAGATGCGTCACGGTTAAATTTACGAAGCCTAACGGCGAAGTGATTGAGAAATCTTTGAATTTTGGTGATATCGTTTTAATACCTTTAGAGAATTTAAAAGCTAAAGCCCATATCCGACCAGAAAAGAGTTTTGATGTCGGCGCTGGAAAAGGGAAAGAATTTGATACCGAGATTGAAGGTGGTGTGGTTGGTTTGATTATCGATTGTCGCGGTCGCAGACCATTTGTCTTACCTCAAGATACTAAACAAAGGGTAGAATTTTTAAAGAAAACTGTAACCGCACTTAATGCCTATCCGGAGTAATAATTATGGACCTGAAATTCATTCGTAATAATCCTGATTTAGCAAGAAAATTACTGACTCGTCGCAATGAAGCAGTATCGGTCGACGAGATTTTAAGTTTTGACGAGAAACGAAGAGAAATTATCAAAGTCCGCGATCAATTGCGAATGGAGCATCGACAAATGTCTGAGAAAGTTGCTGAAATGAAAAAGAATAAGCAAGAACTGGGAAGTCTTATTGACCAGGCTAAAGAACTCGGACAAAAAATTAAAGAATTAGAAACTGAACTTGCTGAAATCGAAAATGAACTCGAAAGCCGTACTAAATATTTGCCAAACTATGTTCATAAATCGGTTCCAGACGAAGATACTATTGTATCCTCTTGGGGTGTAAAACCCGAGTTTAGTTTTAAACCGTTAGCACATTGGGATTTGGGTGAAGTTTTACAAATCTTAGATTTCAAGGCGGCATCAAAACTATCTGGTTCGCGATTCGTATTATACAAAGGATTGGGTGCACAATTAGAGCGAGCGCTGATTAATTTCTGTCTAGACATTCATGTTAAAAAGCATAGATACTTAGAAATTAATCCGCCAACACTAAATCTTGAAGAGTGTTTTTATAACACCGGTGCATTACCCAAGCAAGCCGATGAAATGTATAAATGTGCACAGGACCCGTTCTACTTAATACCGACTGCGGAAGTGCCGTTAGTAAATCTTCATCGCGATGAAGGTTTTAACGAAGACGATTTGCCAAAATACTATACTGCTTATACGCCTTGCTTTCGGAGAGAAGCAGGTTCTTATGGTAAAGATGTGCGTGGCATGATACGAATCCATCAGTTTGATAAGGTTGAGCTAGTGAAATTTACTAAACCAGAGGATTCTTATGATGAGCATGAAAAGATGCGTAAAGATGTAGAAGAATTGATGCAAATGTTACAGATCCCCTATCAGGTAAAATTGTTATCGGCACATGAGATGGCATTTCAATCAGCTAAGACTTACGATATTGAAGCGTATGCTGCTGGTTGTGATGCATGGTTGGAGGTATCTTCGATATCCAATTGCGAGGATTTCCAGGCTCGCCGGGCGAATATTCGTCTGCGTCGAAAATCGGGCGAATTGGAATTTGTACATATTCTCAATGGTTCAGGACTTGCTTTTCCAAGAATATTTGTTGCCCTGCTTGAAAATAATCAGCAAAAAAACGGAACGATTGTTATTCCTGAAGTGCTCAGGCCATATATGAGTGGCTTGAGTAAAATCGGTTAGTAAATTCAATATCAAAAATCAAAATGACAAATCGAAAAATAAAGGGATTTTGATCTTTCAAGTTAATAGAATAATTACAAATTATAAAGAAAAAATTATCAAGCTGGGAAAGTTTCTCTACGACCGCGGATATATTGTTGCAACTGATGGAAATATTAGTGTTCGCTTGAACTCAAAAGAGATTCTGATAACGAAGAGCGGGGTGTGTAAAGGGGAACTGAAAATGGGTGATATCTTAAAATTGAAAACTGAAGATTGGAAATTTGAAATTGAAAATTTAAAGATAAGACCTTCATCTGAATATCGATTTCACTATGCAATTTACAAGAATCGACCTGATATTAATGCAGTGATTCACACCCATCCACCATTTGCAACAGTATTTGCTGTCACTGGCAAGAAATTAGATGTAAAATTACTGACTGAAACTGAAGAGACACTTGGGACAATAAAACACATTGGATATTTTAAACCAGGTAGCCTGGAATTAGCAAAAGCAGTTGGAAAAGCATCGGTTGAACATAATACAATGATTTTAGCGCATCATGGGGTCGTTGTAATAGGCAGGGATTTAACCGAGGCAAGGTATCGATTAGTGCGGTTAGAATTTTTAGCAAAAGTCGTACTGATTTCTTCATTATTGTCTTAAATCATTTTTGTTCTTTCCAAATTGCCTGCTTTCGCAAGAGCATTGCAGCGTGTGTTCGTAGTTTAAAATTTTATGAATTTTTTCCTGTGGGTTTATCCACAACCTGCCCTAAGTATTGGTCGGAATCCTGCTCAAAGCCCTGCCCGATACGGTGATATAGTCCTTGTTACAGTTCGTGTTCGCATTGTTGATACCTGGTATATCATGTTCTGTTTTATGTGTTCTTTTATGGACTTCGCTACGAGTTATGCTCGATAATTTTATAGCTCCTTTGCTACAAGATTTTCTCGAGAACTTACTCTTCGTCTTACTCAATGGGAGGCACTGTACCCTCGCCTTAAGGGGATTTTGAATTAAGAATTTGAAAATGAGAATATTGAATGAAAGATTAGCTCGATTTTTTGTTATATTGGCAATATAACTTTATAGTTTATGAAAAAGGTTATTTATGGGTTGTACCCATAAGTTTTATGCGACTTCTTCTGACCATTTGCCACAACGGTCGCCATAGCGGTCAATGATTTTTTCTTGCTTGAAGGTTTCAATTACTTCACAACTATTTGGACAATCTTTACATTCAAAGGTTTTAATTAAAAAATTGATATCGGCTGTTTCAAACCCAGTAAATTTAGTTTTATTATTACTCTCTATATATTCGTGAGCGAGCATGGCTGCACCGATTGCGCCCATTACCAAGAAATGTTCTGGAATAGTTACTTCTTTTTCCAATGCTCTTTCGAATGCTGATTTGACTCCGACATTCGCAGCAACGCCGCCTTGAAAAAGGATCAACGGTTGAATTTCTTTACCTTTAGCAACGGTATTTAAATAATTCCTAACAATCGCATCACATAATCCCCGAATTATATCTTCAGTCGAAATACCCAGTTGCGCTTTGTGCACCATATCACTTTCAGCAAATACCGTGCAGCGTCCCGCAATTGTAACACCAGTTTTAGCATTTAATGCAAAATGACCGAACTCTTCAATTGGAATACCAAGACGAGTTGCCTGATGTTCTAAAAATGAACCTGTACCAGCCGCGCAAACATTATTCATCGCAAAGTCAATAGGAATACCATCGCGAAGAATGATAATTTTCGAATCCTGACCGCCAATTTCAATGATAGTCCTGATATCAGGATGAAAATGAGAGGATGCCAGAGCATGGGCAATAATTTCGTTCTTCACCACATCAGCACCAATCATCACTCCGGCAAGCCGTCGAGCCGAACCAGTTGTGCCAGCACCGATAATTTTTGTGTTATTAGACCGTTTTTGTAATTCTTTTAATAATTCTTTTATCGCTTCAACTGGTTTACCTTTAGTTCGGAGATATGTTTTAGCAATTACTTTATAATCCTTTGTAACAACTACTCCTTTCGTAGAGATAGAACCGACATCTACACCTAAGTAAGCTTCCATATTAGTGAGCAGTGAGTGGTGAGGAGAGATGAGTTTTGTTTACTACTCTCTTACTCTCTGCTCTCTTTAGAATGTCAATAAACGCTTCTAATCTTGTCAGTAATCCAGTTTTTGAGGTATGTTCATCGATTGAAAGGGAAAGAACTGGAATCGAATAATCTGCACTCATCTTCTGCAATGCTTCAAATGCGATGTTTTCGGGCATACAGGTAAAAGGGTAGATATGAATAATGCCGTCCGCGCCTCCTTTGATAAAACTGCGTGCTTCACCAACCGTATTGATTGCTTCACCACCCGGCGATTCTTTTAGATAATGCGACGCTTCAAATCGATATTTAATTCCAAGATGGTCGATGTGCAGCAGGTGCTTTAAATGACGATATAAACTTCTTTTATTCCAGACCCAAACACCCATTTTACCAAGTTCTTTTTCAATATCGTGATTGGCAAATGGCTCAAGCATTAGATAAATCTCGCCAACCAAACCGACTTTGATAATTTTATGTGGAACATTCTCGGTGAAGTCAAATAGTCGCTCAATGCTCTTTTTAGCTTTTCTGACCTGTAAGATATTTTTAGCGTTGCCAAGTATTACTAATGCTTGTTTTTCTCTGTCAGCTGCTTTTCGAAAGTCGATAGCACGTGCTTTTCGAACTAAATTATGAAAGTGGTCGATTAATGCGCTATTTTGTAAAAGTAGATAGGTAGCAGAGATTACTTTCATCGGGGATACAGAAAAGATTTTTGGCATTTTGGTGAAGAAGAATTCAAATGGAGTATATTGGCTTATTGGATAGAAAGAATGTCCATTTCCAATCTTTCTTAGAATGTTTTCTTGAATATAATGGTAATAGCCAAATCGGCATTTTCTTGCGCCAGCCGCCATAAGAAGTGTGTCAGCGCCAGCTTCGACGGATTCGATTAAATTACCTAAAGTAATTTTAAATGGCAGGCAAATTAACTCAGGAGAAAATTTAGTACCTAGACTTATAGTACGTTCGGTTGGGGGAGATGGTAAACGAGCTTCCGCACCAAGATTCTCGACAAAATTCTTGAGCGCAATCGTATCGTAGCCAAAATATGGGAAAGCAACCTTCATATACTTCGTTTAATGTATATTATTATAGGCCTCGATACTAAGAAGCCACTGGAATAATATGACTTCGAGAAGTACTGTTTCTTTGGACAATTTCGGAAAATGCTTCGATTCTTGTTACCAGACCAGTTTTGGAAGTGTGCTCGTCAATAATCAATTGCATAAACGGAACTTTCTTATCATTTGCTTCTTTCATCATTATTTCACCAATCAAAGAATCAGGACCACAACCGAATGAGATTATATCACAAATCCCATTAACTTTATCTAAATTGTAATGAAATGCATTATATAATTCTCTTTCGTATACCCAGCGAATGTTTTTTGCAAAACCTTGATCCGAATCTAAAATTTTATTAGCTAAATCTTCCTTGGTTGTTATATGAAAACCATTGTTGCGGAAAGTTGATTTAATGTCCCTCCCGATGAAATCATCACATAAATTATAAAAATGACTTAATAGCAGAATCTTCGGTTTTTTTAAATCAGCAACTGGTACTATTGCGTTGTGATTGTTTGAATAGGGCAGAGCCTTATTTAATGCGTTTTTAACTTTTACAGGATTTTTTGTTAATTTTAACCCGGTCAAAAAATGCGCAAGAATGAAATTATTCTTTATCTTCGGGGATATAATCGTACAGTTATTCCCAACTTGCATTTGGGCAATATCAACAATACCAATCATTTTAGGGCAAGTATACAAACCATGGTTCAGTTCAATAAAGCGCGGTAAAAAGATTGCATTTACTTTATCCTTGAGCCATTCAATATGACCAGCGATAATTTTAACCGGCAAGCAAATTTCGCAGGAGACCTTTTTAACGCCAAGTTCTAAAATTAGCTTGTTTGTTTTAGGTGATATTAATAAATCGATATCTAAATTCTTTAAAAATTCCTGCCAGAATCTACCATAGCGAAAATAAAGCAATGCTTGCGGTATGCCGATTTTCATGTCTTGATTTCATTTTATGAACTTCTATGACGAATGTCAATACGTATCTATAATTTGTACTTGACAGAATTATTTGTGGATATATAATGTAACAATAGTTAAATTAATAATATGCTAATCAAATTATTAAAATTTAAGGAGAGATAAAAAATGCGCGAAGAGGAGTTTTTTGAAGAACTATTGGATGAATGTATCAAAAAGAACGCATCTGATTTACATTTAACGGTTGGACGTCCGCCAATTTTTCGAGTCGACGGAATTCTACGCTCAAAGGAAAAAGCGGAAGTTCTGACACCTGAATTTACAGAAAGAATTAAAGATTTTACGGTTGAGAAGTCTCCTCAGATCAAACATTTGATTACCGAAGACGGAGGCGCAGATTTTGGTTTAAGTTTTAAAAATCTTGCGCGCTTCAGAGTAGCAATCTACCGACAGAAAGGTGTTTATGGTTTAGCGCTGCGACTTATTCCTAATGATATTTTACCATTCGACGAGGTCGGTTTCTTACCCAATCAAATACCGAGAATCAAGAACTTGCTTGACCGACCACACGGTTTAATTCTTGTTACCGGACCAACCGGTTCTGGGAAAAGTACAACACAAGCAACTTTTGTTGACTATCTCTTAGATAGTCCTCGGCATGTTCTAACAATCGAAGATCCTATCGAATTTATTCACCAGCATAAATCAGGAATTGTAACTCAACGTGAAGTGGGTGTCGATGTACCGTCGTTTCGGGAGGCAATCATGAAGGGGTTGCGGTCCAATCCTAATGTCATTTTAGTGGCTGAAATCAGAGACGTTGCCACTGCCGAAGCTACAATATGGGCAGCAGAATCTGGACATTTAGTAATCGGTACACTTCATACCACAAATGCTTCTGAAACGGTTACACGATTTATTGATGTTTTTCCACCAGAAATTCGTGATCAAATACGAATTCAGTTTTCAATTTCACTTTTAGCAATTTTTGCACAACGGCTTTTAATTCGTGCCACCGGACGAGGCCGCATTGGTATTTTCGAAATTATGATGGCAACACCGGCAGTACGAAATCTTATTCGTGAAAGAAAAATTGAACATTTACCATCGGCAATTCAATCTTCCATCCCTGAAGGAAGTTGTCCTTTTGATAATGCACTTGCCGAAGGCTACCGAGGTGGGAAAATTACTTTCGAAACAGCGCTAATGAACGCGTTTGATCCACGAGCGTTGCGAGAAATGGTTGAGTTTGGCATTAAGAGTCGCTTTGCTCACCGTTGATTCATTTCCAATTAGTATTGCTAGCGATATTTGGAGTGCATATTTTCGTTTATAATTTATTTTAAAATTCAATGGTAGTCAGTGTGTTGCAGACAAATTAATTTTCAATGAATTTACTACTTGTATTTCCGTTGCAAAATAATAATTTGTCAATTTATTTTGCATCATTTTTATTGGGTTTTATTTGTGGTAGTATCCCATTCGGATATATTATTGCACGTTTGAAAAAGGTTGATATTACACAAATCGGCAGTAAAAATATTGGGTCTACTAACGTATATCGGACTTTTGGTTTGGTATATGCTATTCCGGTTTTGATATTAGACTTGGCAAAAGGTTTTTTACCAGTATTTTTTGCTTCGGTATTTGGACTTATTCCAGTAGTGGTTGGTTTAGGTGCAATTTTGGGCCATATATTCACACCTTGGTTGTCTTTTCGTGGTGGTAAAGGTGTTGCTACTACAATCGGGGTGATGTCAGCACTAATGCCACTTGCGTTGTTGTGTGGTATTGGCATATTCATGGCTACCTTGTTAATTTTTTCGTATATTTCTTTAGCTTCGATGTCCTTTGCCGTTTCATTACCAATATTCGCCGTAAGTTTATATCGCAGTGACAGATTTTTATTGATTTTATCGTTGATTATTGCTCTCTTAATACTAGTTCGTCACAAGGATAACATTAAACGAATCGGTAATAGAACTGAACCAAGAATCTCATTAATTAAATTACCAAGAATACGAACATGAAAATTGCATTTATTGGTGCTGGACGTTGGGCAATAACGTTAGCACTTACCTTAAATCGTAAAGGCAACGAAGTTAAAATGTGGGAATTTTCTAAAGAAAAATTAGATATACTCCTTAAAACAAGAAAAATTAGTGATTTACCAGATACTATTTTGATTCCCGATAGTATCTATATCTCGAACACTATAGAAGAAGTCTTGGAGACATCTGAAGTAGTATTTTTTGCAGTACCGTCGCAATCTTTAAGAAGCGTGCTAATAAAAATTTCTCCTTTTCGGTTTTCCAGTACGAATAAATTAGCGACTAAAACGCCAATCTTAGTAAGTGCAATGAAGGGTCTTGAGAATAATACTAATAAGCGAATTTCAGAAATTCTGAATGAGTTCTACCCTGCTGCTAAAATTGTTGCGCTCGTCGGACCTGGTATTCCATATGAAATAGCCGAAGGCAAACCCGCATCGTTGGTAGCGGTGTCGGATTCGAATGGTGCCGCGCGTTCAATACAAGAAATCTTATCATACGAAAATCTAAGAGTGTATACACATTCTGATGTTATAGGTGCTGAACTTGGTGGAGCACTTAAAAATGTAATCGCAATCGCAACTGGCATATGCGATGGATTGAAACTCGGTGATAATGCTAAGGCTGCTTTACTGACACGAGGACTAGCGGAAATTACTCGATTAGGCATTGCAATGAATGCGAACCCAATGACTTTCGCTGGACTTTCAGGTATTGGTGACTTAATTGTTACGGCTTATTCACCTTATTCCCGAAATCGTCTTTTAGGTGTAACAATCTCCCGCGGAATACACATCGAACAAGCAATCAGATCAATGACAGGTATCGCAGAAGGTGCTGCTACTACAATCTCAGCAAAAAGTTTGGGGCTAAAGATGCATTTAGAACTTCCAATCATTGAAGAAATTAATTCAATTTTGTTTCAAAATCATGATATAACAAAAAGTATAAAACGGTTAATGCAGCGTCCCTTGAAAAAAGAGACAAATAATGAAAACAGTTAATAAGAAATTTTATACCTTAAAACAAGTTTCAAAAATAACCAATATACCAATTCATACATTAAAATTCTGGAAGAAAGAATTCAAAATGCAACTTAAACAGAACTCGACCGGTAGAAAAATTTTTTCGCAGGGAGATATTGATTGTATCTTACTTGTAAAACATCTTCGCCAAAAAGAAAAGCTTACTTTGACCGGAATAAAAAAGAGAATCCTTGAGATGAAAAGAAAACCTAAATCTTACAATTATGAAAAGAAACGACAATGTCTATTATGGGTACAGAAAGAATTGTTGGCAATAAGGAACCTGTTGCAACAGTCAAATTGTCATGAATAAAAAATGATTTAAATTGGAGGAACTATGTATAGTTTAATTGCTTTAATAATTCTTATCGTTATTATTTTATCTTCGATGATAAGAATTTTACGAGAATATGAGCGTGGTGTTATATTTCGTTTAGGTAGATTTATCGGCGTAAAGGGTCCGGGATTAATTCTACTGATTCCTTTTATTGACCGTATGGTAAAAGTTGGTTTGCGTGTTGTTACACTTGATGTACCATCACAAGATGTTATAACTAGAGATAATGTATCAGTAAGTGTTAATGCGGTAGCCTATTTTCGTCCGTTTGATCCAGCAAAAGCTGTAATAGAAGTTGAGAATTACCTTTACGCGTCTTCGCAAATTGCTCAGACAACGCTGCGTAGTGTTTTAGGGGAATATGAATTAGATGATTTATTGATGAAACGGGATTTAATTAATCATCGTTTGCAGAAAATTATTGATGAACAGACTGATCCTTGGGGAATAAAAGTTTCAATGGTAGAAATAAAGCACGTTGATCTTCCTGAGTCAATGCGTCGTGCGATAGCTCGACAAGCAGAAGCTGAGCGTGAACGTCGTGCCAAAGTAATTCATGCGGATGGTGAATACCAAGCGGCAGAAAAGTTGCAGCAGGCAGCAGTGGTATTAGCAAAAACTCCAGTTTCGGTTCAGTTGAGATTTTTACAAACTCTTACTGAGATTGCTACTGAAAAAAATTCAACAATAATATTCCCAATTCCGATTGATTTGCTAACTCCATTTCTTAAGAAAACAAAAGATTAAAATTTCTTTAAATATTTTTTGCGAATTTGTAAATAGAAAATTAAATAGTATATCTTTTAACTAATAATTTATTGCTAATCTATTTGTCTTCTTATAAATGTTGGAATATCCAAATTATTTTTGTCAACTACAACTTCTTCACCTTTTCTTACGTGCCTTCGAATCGGGAACAGTTCATCGCTATTGAGTAAATCCATTACGTCGCCAATATGAGGTAGTGATTCTTCAATGCCGGTAGCGATTACTGTGACTCGGATTGAGTCTCTTAAAATTTTGTCTTTTGTTGTGCCAAACCGTATATCAGCATGACCATTAGTTGCGTTGTGAATGATAGTTGCAGCTTCATTAACTTCTTGTAGAGTTAATTTTTCGTCTCCTGCGATATTTAATAATATTTTCTTAGCTGTTTCGATATTTGTTTCTTCAATTAAAGGTGAAGAGATGGTTTGATGAGCAGCTTCGGTTGCCCTTCCTTCGCCGGATGCAATTCCAGTTGAAATTAAAGCCCCGCCTTTTTCTAGCATAACGTTTCTAACGTCTGCGAAATCTATATTGATTACCCCCGGTTGAGTAACAAGATCAGAAATTCCTTTGACCGCATTTAGCAAGACGTCATCTGCCGAGCGAAATGCTTGAAAACAAGATAGTTGTGCAAAAGTAGTTATTAGTTTTTGATTGGGAATAATGATTAGAGTGTCAACTTTATCTTTAAGATTTCCAATTCCATTTAATGCTTGGCGCATTCGATTTTTGCCTTCGAACTCAAATGGTTTCGTGACTATGGCGATAACAATTGCGCCTTGGGTTTTCGCGACTTCGGCGATTAGGGGGGTTGCTCCAGTGCCAGTACCGCCGCCCTCTCCGGCAGCTAAAAATATCATGTCGTAACCGGTCAAAATATCTTTAATTAAATCTAAAGATTCTTCACATGCTTTCCTGCCCAAATCAGGATTCCCACCCGAGCCGAGTCCGCCGGTAATCTGAGCACCAATTTGAATCCTGTTTTCGGCAAGATTCATTGACAGCGCTTGTAAATCAGTGTTAATAGCAAAAAATTCGATATTAGATAGTTTTGCTTCAACCATATGATTTATTGCATTATTGCCTGCTCCTCCGATACCTACTACAGCAAGTTTTGTTAAACTTTTTTCTTCGACTGGTTCTATCATTTCATCTCCTTATTAAGTTATTAAATTAAGCAAACAATTCTTTGATTTTTAAAGCGAAAATAGAGAATAAACCTTCGCTTTGTTTAACGTATAAATCTTTTCCATTCAATCCATAGCGGATTAATCCAACCGCTGTCGTAAAATTTGTGTCCGATAATTGTGATTGCGCATCGCCATTTGCTCGGATCGTTCCAATCTTAACAGGCAAACGGAAAATTTGTTCGGCAAGTAAATCAATTCCTTTAAGCATTGAAGTTCCACCAGTCAAAATTATCCCGCCGGATAGACCATCGACATAACAACTGTTGCGCAACGTCATTTCGACATGTTGTAAAATTTCTTCAACGCGTGGTTCTATAATCGAAGATAAAAGACGTTGTGATATTTGTTTATTTGCTCTACCACTGATATCTTCGATAATAATAGGCTGATCATGTTCAACGCAACTAATCGTTGCCGTGCCGTATAACTTTTTGATTTCTTCTGCCTTTTTGTACGGTGTTCGTAAACCAATCGAAATATCCTTAGTAATATTTTCGCCTCCGAGAGGCAATGTTTTATAAAAACGTAAAACACCATCTTTAAAAATAGAAATATTTGTAATTCCACCAATGTCAACAATAGCAATTCCTAAATCTCTATCTTCCGGTTCAGAAACTGCCAATGAAACTGCTTGTGGTTGTAGTACTAACGATTCGGCTTTTAATTCAAGATGGTCGAGCACTCGGTGTATATTTTCGATTGCTGTTACAGCTCCGATAACTAAAAGTGCTTCAACTTCGAGCCGGAATCCAAACATTCCGATTGGATTTCGAATGCCTTTTTGTCCATCTACTATGAATTGGTTAGGTATTAAATGAATAATCTGTTCGTCGTTAGGAAGTCTAATAGTTTGTGCTTGTCGAATAACTTCGGCAATGTCTTTTTCAGTAATTCCTTTTGAGGGATTTTTAACAGGGACTGTTCCTACACTCGCTAAATGTTTTACATACTCGCCGGAAATGCCTACATATATGGAACTGTTTTTTGCTTTAGAGTTTGTTGTTTTTTCAGCACGTTCTATTGCTTGTGCGACTGATTCGACCGCACGTTCGAGATTTATCACGATTCCATTTCTAAACCCTTCAGGGTTAGAAATGCCTTGTCCGATTAAATTGACTTTTCCATTATTATCAGTTTCCGCGATAGCACATGCGATTTTTGTAGTTCCGAGATCCAGACCTAATATTTTTTTTGATTTTGCCATTTTTTCACCTCCTGTGCTTTTGGTAAAATTTGTATTTCCTCTTCTAAAATGATATTTTTTTTTGTTTCCACTGTACTTTTAATTAATTGTATAATTTCATAAACATCAATGAAATGTGCACTACAGCGGTTTATAATAAAATTCCCATGTTTTTTTGAAATATATGCATCGTTGTACAATAATCCTTTTAGTTTACAATCATCAATTAGTTTGCCGGCTGGGGTCGTATTAGGATTTTTAAAAATAGATCCAGCTGAAGCTCCCCAAGGCTGGGTTATTTCTCTCCTATTTTGATATTGATTTAGTTTTTGTTTAATTTCAGTGCGGCTAGTTGGAAATAATCTTATTAAACCATCGATAATTATAAAACCTATTGGCAAGTTGGTTTTACGGTATTCAAAATTTAACTGTTCTTGCGTTAAAGATTTTAATTCACCGCTTGTTGAGATACCATATATTTTTGAAATAATATCTCCAATATTCTGGGAAAATGCACCGGCATTTGACGCAATTGCACCGCCGAATGCACCCGGAACGCCCCACAAAAATTCGATTCCACTTAGCGATTGCTCTAATCCGAATTTTATAATATGTGATAATGGTGTTGCTGAGCCAATTCGTATTTCATTATTATTTTTCGAAATATAGGAGAAACCTTTACCAAGTTTTATGATAATTCCTTTTATGCCTTGATCGGAAATTAGTAAGTTAGATCCCTGACCGATAGTGAAAATGGGAATTTCTTCACGTTTCGATATTACTATTATTTTTTTAAGATCTTCTAAGTCGTTAATTATTATGACACATTCGGCTTTTCCGCCGATTCGAAAAGTTGTGTGTGATGAAAGTGGTTCATCCCAAAAGATTTTTGACACTTTTCTGTTTATAGACGTTTCAATAGTTCTTCGCCAACCTGCCATATATTACCTGCTCCAAGTGTAATTATAACATCATTCGGTTTTACATAATTTAATAAAAACTCGATAATGTTTTGTTGATTTTCTTGATATATTATTTCGGGGTGTCTTCGTAAACGTTTTATTGCATTAATAATTAATTCAGAACTTATACCAGGTAGGAGAGGCTCAGAAGCTGCGTATATTTTTGTGATGATCACTGTGTTGGATGGATTAAAGCAATTATTAAACGTTTTTGCTAAAGATTGAGTTCGAGTATAGCGATGGGGCTGGAAAATAGCTATTATTCGTCGTTGCGAAAAAGCATGGCGCAATGTTTTTAAAGTTGCCTTAATTTCGGTTGGGTGATGACCGTAATCATCAAATACAGCCACACCATTTTTTTCACCTACTTTTTCTAATCTTCGGTGAACACCAGTAAAGTTTTCTAACGCTTTCTGAATAATTGGTAAGGGAATTTCTAATTTCAAACCAACACAAATTGTCGCTAAGGCATTTTCAATATTATGCTTACCTGCCTGATTGAGTTTAAAATCATATGATTGACCGTTATAGCGTAGTGCAAAGAGCGAATAAAAATTGCGAAGCTTAATGTTTTCAGCGCGCACTTGTGCTTGTTTTTTTATACCAAAGGTTATTGATTCTCGTTTTACATCCGGGACGATTCTTTCGACCGATTTACAATCAATTCCCAGTATAACCGATCCAAAAAACGGTGTTTTATTAACAAATTGGATAAAAGCATTTCTAATTTCAGTAATATTGCGATAATAGTCTAAATGTTCACGCTCAATATTTGTAACAACTGCAATTGTAGGATAAAGCAATAAAAATGACCGGTCACTTTCATCGGCTTCGGCAACCAAATACTCACTTTTACCTAACTTGGCACCAGTATCGGCTCCGACAATCTTGCCGCCGATTATTACCGTCGGATTCATTCCGGCATGCTCTAACATCGTTCCGATCATCGATGTTACAGTAGTTTTTCCATGGGTTCCTGAGATAGCAATCGAATATTTCATCCTCATCAATTCCGCTAACATTTCAGCTCGTTGAATTACTGGGATTTTATTTTCTTTAGCATATCGAATTTCAGGATTGTTTTGGCTAACCGCCGAGGAATAGACTACAACTGATGCTCCAACACAATTACCTTGATCATGCTGATAATATATTGGTATTCCTTTGTTCGCTAGGCTATCGGTCAGAACAGTTTTGGTAATATCAGAACCAGTTACTTCATATCCAAGATTCTTTAAAACTAAAGCAATACCGGACATTCCAACACCACCAATTCCAACAAAATGAATATGATTTAGTTTTCCAAACATTTTTTTACTTTCATAGCAATAACTTCAGCGGCATCAGATTTTGCAATTTTTTTGGCGTTGTCACTCATGACTTGATATTTTTTATCATCATTTAATATTGACAATACCATTTCTTTTAATTTATGTATAAAAGTTTCTGAAATCTCTTGCTGGCGGTATTGGTCCAAAATGATTGCAGCGCCATTTTGGGCTAAAAACTGAGCATTCGCTGCTTGGTGGTTGTCTGTGGCAAATGGGAAAGGAATTATTATGGATGGGATTCCTAACGACAAAATTTCTGATAGGACCATACCGCCAGCACGAGTTATAACAATCTTTGCTTTTTTATATAAATTTTCAGGAGATAGTGTAAAATCAATTAACTCCACGTTACTTGATTTTACCTTTTTATTAATCAAAACATAATCCCGTTTACCGGTTTGTATCGTAAATTGTACATTCGGCATACAGGCAGCTAATTCAACTGCGACTAAATTTAAAAACTGAGCTCCTTGGCTTCCACCTAACACTAGAACTGATTTGCGATTACTGTAATCAGATTCACTAATTATTTCAGATCGCAAAGGATTCCCAGTATAAAATAGACGTCCGGAAATTTTCTTGATAGGTGGAAATCCCGAGTATATTTCATCAGCCCAGCGGGAAAAATATTTTGTAAATCTTCCGGGAATTCGGTTTTGTTCTAGTAGGAAGATTCTTTTATGTAAAATAATCGACCATAATATGGGGACAACTGAAATAAAACCGCCACTGGCAATTACGACTAATGGACGTGCTTTAAAAATGATAGACGGAAACAAAATTGTACTGAAAATCATATTCAAAAAGAACAGAAACACCCCGAAAATATTTTTTCCGAAAAAACCAGAGGCTGGTATTGCCTTATATTCAAAACCATGTTTACTGACAAAATCCAAGTCATTACGGTTTCTGCGGACAATAAACAATGGATTCACTCCCAGCATGCGCAGCTTTTCACCGACTGCTAGTGCCGGGAATATATGACCGCCGGTGCCGCCGGTTATAATTAAAACTGAATTCATCGTTAATTTTTTTTCTCCTATATTTCGAAATGTTTAAAACAATACCAATTGCATATAAATTAGTAACGATCGCTGATCCGCCATACGAGATAAAGGGTAAAGGTTGACCAGTTGTAGGTAATAAAGATAAAGCAACTCCAAAATGTACCAAAAAATATTGGAAGATAACAATGACAATTCCACTTGCAAGCAATTGTCCAAAATCATCATTTATTTCCATGCTGATTTTTAGACCACGACTAAATAAAACAAAGAACAAAAGCAGAATCACAAAACTGCCAATAAAACCAAATTCTTCACCAATCGCAGAATAAATAAAGTCGGTATGTAGTTTTGGCAAGAAAAATAATTTTTGTTTTCCTTCTCCTAGACCTTTTCCAAATATGCCACCGGAACCGATCGCTATTCGAGATTGTAGCTGTTGATAACTTGTACCGGCGCGAAATTCTTTAAATCGTTTGTTTGCATAAGGAATAGCAAGAATTGATACAGAGAAGATTATAATGCCAGTAAGAGTAATAAAAAATAAATATTTAATTTTCATGCCATTAATATAAAACATAGATAGTGAAGATAAAGTCAAAATTACACTAGTCCCAACTGCTGGTTGTAATAGCAATAAAATAATTGTCAAGCCAACGATAAACATCGGTAAAAATGGAGGTTTATTTTGTTTAATAATAATATTTCCAAATGATCTTTGTTTTTCTCTTAGATTAGCAAAATAACCACTTAGCCACATGATAAGTGTGAATTTAGCAAATTCCGCAGGTTGAAAAAAAAGCGCCCATCTTTTAGCTTCAGCAACCTTTTTACCCATGATTAAGGTAAAAACCAAGAGTAAGATTGTTATGACAAGCAGTATATCTTTTAATCGACCTTGATAGCTTTTATAATTTATATTTATTGCCACAATTAGTGCAAAAAACCCGATACAAATCCTCATGATTTGTCCTTTGAGAAAAGCAATACCAGAATGCAAGGTTACTGAATAAACCATTACTAAACCGATCATTGTCAGAATTACTACGGTAATTAATAATGCCGTATCAATATAAGCAGGTTTATTTATATTAATGTTGTGATTAGTATTTTTAGGATGATTCAGTTGTATTGGGGTATATAATAATTCTTTATCGAGATTTTTATTTAATTCCATAAACTATTTCCTTAAAAACTTTTCCTCGCTCCTGGAAATTAGAAAATAAATCAAAACTAGCAAATCCTGGTGAAAAAAGTACTATATCGCCAGCAGAAGCCAATTTTTTTGCGGTCGTAACTGCGTCTTTCAGTGAATCATCCAAATGAAAATTTTTATAGTGATAAGTACTAAGCAATTTTTGTATGCGATAACGGTTATCTCCGATAAGTATAGTATATTTAGCTTTTTCTGTAATCGTTTTGACATAATCTGTTATTTCAAGATTTTTTTCTTTTCCGCCTGCAATAAGAATAACTGGTTTGTTAAATGATTTCAAAGTGGCAACGCCAGCCGTTGGATTTGTGCACATAGAATTATTTATGTATATTACACCTTCATAATCAGTAACATACTCTAGGCGATGTTCGAGCCCATTAAAAGCTCTCAAAGTTTCAATAATAGAAGTATTTTTCACACCAATGATTTTTGCTGCAGCGACAGATGGCAAAACGCTATTAATATAGTGTGTTCCTAATATCTTTACCGTTTCAAGTGAACATATTTTTTCATTATTAAAATAAATATAATTGTTATATAAATACGACCCCTTTACTTTCCTTAGATTTGAAAAATATATTATTTTTGATTTAATTAATCTCTGGTTTTCCATAGTAACTTTATCTTCGAAATTTATTATGGCATAATCGGTCATATTCTGATTTCTAAAAATTCTAAATTTAATTTGTTGATATTCTTCTAGTGAAGTATGGCGATCTAAATGATCTTGAGTAATATTTAGGAGAATTGCAATATTCGGATGAAAATTCACACACCTTTCGAGCTGAAAACTTGAAACTTCGATTACATAAAAATCCTTTGGTTCTTGAAACAAAGTGGTTGCAAATGGGAGCCCTGGTGCCAAATTTCCACCCCAAAAACAATTTTTGCCATCAATATATAACATTCTACCCAATAAAGTAGTGGTGGTTGACTTTCCATTTGTTCCCGTAATAGCAATTATTGGATGATTAAGCTGTGCTGATGTGAATTCAACTTCATCGATGATTGGTGTTGAATTTTGTCTGAAGTATTGTATTGTCCTATTATTATTTGATAATCCAGGGCTACAAATAGCCAGTTTGGTTTTTTTGCCATTTACAGATGACTGGGTCTTGTTCATTACTATAAATTTTGCATTCGTTTTAAGAAGTTGCATTTCTTTTCTTTCGAAAATCTTTTGAATGTCGTCATACGCATAAAGGGTCATTCTTTTTCGAAGTAAATATCGACTAACTGTTTGCCCAACACGACCTAAACCAACGACTGCAATGATCGAATTAGAATCTAAGTTAATCATCTTATTTTTAAAGTCGAAATTGCCAAAACTGCTAAAATGATTCCTAAAATCCAAAACCGTACGACGATTTTAGATTCTTGCCAACCACATAGTTCAAAATGATGATGTAGCGGTGCCATTCGAAATATTCTTTTTCCCCGAGTCGCGTGAAAGTAAATCACCTGTAATAAAACTGAGATTGCTTCAATAATAAATACGCCACCAACTAATAACAATAAAAATTCTTGCTTGGCAACAACCGCGGCAAATCCAATAACAGCGCCTAATGGGAGAGAGCCGGTATCGCCCATAAATATTTCAGCTGGGTAAGAATTAAACCACAAAAATCCTAAACAAGCACCTAAAATAGCGAAGCATAATATAGTCATTTCACCCGCACCTGGCACAAATAAAATGTTAAGATATTCTGCGAGTTTCGCATTTCCTGAAGCATAAGATAAGACCGCATAACCACCCGCGGCAATTCCTAATAAACCAGTTGCTAAACCATCTAATCCGTCAGCAAGATTTACCGAGTTCGATGTGGTTACAATGACAAACATTACAAAAGGAATATAAAAGATACGAAAATCAATTTGTATATTTTTCAAAAACAGAAAATTAGTTACTGTTTTGATGTTGTTATTCATCGGGTAAAAATATAAAATTGCACCAACAATCAATGCGAATAATATTTGGAAAAATAGTTTTGTCCGCTTGTTAAGACCACGAGGTTCGCCTAATCTTATTTTTTTATAATCGTCGACGTAACCTAATAAACCAAACGAGATGATGACAAAAATTCCCAGCAAAATATGGGTATTTCTCAAATCGGCAAATAGTAATGTGGCGGTAGCTATGGCAAAAATCATTGGAATTCCGCCCATGGTCGGAGTTCCGGCTTTGGCTTGGTGTTGTTTTGGCACTTCGTCTCGAATGTTTTGTCCTAATGCTAGTTTTTTAATTGTTCTAATAACCAGTGGACCTAAAAATAGACACATAAATAATGAGAGAGTTCCGGCATAAGCAGCGCGAAATGTTATATAGCGGAACAGGTTAAACGGTCCGAAATAATCTTTTAACGGATAAAGTAAATCGTATAACATAGTAAATTAAACTTTTTTTAATTCCTTTAAAACAATCTCTTTATCAGAAAAAGGTATTTTTTTATCACCAATAATTTGATAATCTTCATGTCCTTTTCCAGCAACTAAAACCGCGTCACTGGGTTTAGCTAATAATAATGCTTTTTTGATAGCATTGGTACGATCAATAATTGATTCAAAATTATTTTTCTTTATTCCTTTTCTAATATCTTCGATAATAGATTTAGGACTCTCATGTCGTGGGTTATCGGAAGTAATAATAACGTAATCACTTAGTTCGGTTGCGATCTTTCCCATTTTTGGTCTTTTCAGACAATCACGATTACCACCACATCCAAACACAACAATTACTTTGCCTTTTGTTACGTCTTTCAATGTCCGGATTGCGAGATTTAATGCTTCTTCGGTATGAGCATAGTCAATATAAATATTATAACCTTTATCAGTCAGTATTCTTTCTAAACGACCAGCAACTGGTTTGAGTTGCTCAAAGCCATTTCGAATAAAATTGTTTGAGATTTTTAAAGTTTTCACTGCTCCGATTGCGGCAAGCATATTATAAACATTGTGTCGACCGGGCATTGGAAGATTTATCGCTAATGATTTTGATTGATAACGAAGCTTGACCTCTACATTAGTTCCAGTGAGACTCACATTTTTTATTTTCCCGGTTATATCAGCAGGTTTAGTTATGCCATACGTTATTATTTTTGCCTTAGTTTTTTTAATGATACTCTTAGTAAATTTATCATCGTTATTGACAATGGCATAAGACGAACTGGATAAATTCTTAAATAATTTTAATTTTGCTTCGCCGTATGCTTTCTTGGTTTTGTGAAAATCTAAATGGTCTTGCGCCAGATTAGTCAATATTGCTGCCTTAAAGTCTAAACCAGTTACTCGGTCTAATTCCAAAGCATGAGATGATACTTCGCTTATACAGTAACGGACATTCTTTTTTACTAAATTGCTCAGAAACTTAATGAAAACAACAGTCTCGGGAGTTGTATTAGGCGCGGCAAGCCAATTCTTGCCATCAAAATATTTTATTGTTCCGAGCAGTCCGGTTTTTTCTCCACTTGCTTCGATTATCGATTTAATCATATAAGATGTGGTTGTTTTGCCATCGGTGCCAGTAATCCCAATTAGATTTAATTTTTTCGAAGGAAATTTATAGAAACGATTTGCCGCCAAAGCTAAAAATTGCCTAGGATTTTCAATATGAATTGTTGTTATCCGATGATTGTATTTATTAGCAATTATCTTTGCTAAAGAATAATCAGATGTCGCAATTGCCATCGCACCTTTTTTAATCGCTGATTCAATATATTTTTTACCACTAGTCCTGTAACCATTAATCGCGACAAAAAGATATCCTGGTTTTATATCAAAGGAATGGCAAGAAATTCCTCTAATCATAAGATTGCGATTTCCTATGACATCGCATTTTAAATCACGACACAAATCCTTAAGCGTTATCATTTCTAATGTAAGGCTAAATCTTTATTATTGGTAATGGTTTTTGAGTTCTGTAACTGTAAAATTTTTACTCCAATATCATGAAATAGAGGACAAGTTATTTCACTTGCAAATCGTGAAATTTTCGGTTCATCAACTAATACTGAAATTAAATATTGGGGATTTTCTTTTGGGAAAAATCCAATAAAGGTCATAATCGATTTTTTCTGGGAATAAGTACCATCTGGCTCCAGCTTTTGGGCGGTCCCGGTTTTTCCGCAGACTAGAAAATCATCTAGTTGTGCAGCTCGTCCAGTTCCTTGAATAACTGCTTGCGAAAGAATATCTTTTATTAGCATTGCAATTGGTTCATCTAACACTCTGCGAATAACATTCCGCTTGCCTTGATAGATAGTTTTACCATTGTGAATTATTTCTTTTATAATGTATGGTTTTAACAGTAATCCATCATCCGCGATAGTTAAATAAGCTATTGAGAGTTGTAGCAGAGTTGTCCGTACACCTTGACCGAACGCGTTATTAGAAAAGCGCAGTGGAGTTAAAAATCTTGGGGGGTCTAAATAACCGTTTGCCTCGCCAGGCAGTTCGATGCCAGTTGGTGCACTAAAACCAAAGCGACGTTCCATTAGAAAGAATTTTTCCCGCGAAAGACATTGTGATAACATCGAGACTCCGATATTAGAAGATTTAGTGAATATATCATAAAAGCTAATAATACCATTTTTATGCACGTCATTAATTTTTTTTCCGGAAATTTCAATAAACCCGCGGGAAACGTCATATTCTCGATTTAATAGTTGTTCTTTGTTTTCTGACTCTAATGCAGTAGCACAAATTACTAGTTTATAAACCGAACCCGGTTCAAACTCATCAGATACTGCTGTTGATGTCCAAAGGCTGGTTGAGTAATCGTTATAACTTTGCGGGTCAAAATCAGGGTAATCGCACATCGTAAGAATTGCTCCGCTTTTTGTATCAATAACAAGAACCGAACCGCGAATAGCTTTAAAATTATCAACATATTTAGCAAGTTCTCTATAGGCGATTTCCTGCATATCTAAATTAATTGTTAAAACGACATCATCGCCATTTTGAGGTCGAACCATTGGATAAGTGGGCCAATAATAATTGTTGCCAATCGCATCTTTTTGAAGAATGATACAACCTTGCTTCCCTTTTAGAATTTTGTCGCAAGCGAACTCAACACCAGCTAACCCATTATCTTCACCCAAAATGCCGAGTACACTGCCAAGAGAAGGTCCAAATGGGTAAATCCGTTTCAGGTCGTCGGCAATAATGATACTATTATCAAATTGTCTGCGTCGGAGGTCCTTTTTTAGTTGATTGGCCGTTTGGTAATCAACATATTTTTTAAACCAAAAGAGCTTCGTATTATGAGTCAGGTCATTTATGATATCATTTTTTGATTTTAAATCATAAATCGCTAATAAATTCGCAACACTATCACGACATCTTACATATTGCGGGAGAATACGGACGGAAGCGCATAATTGATTATATGCCAACGGGGTTCCCTTAGTATCGAATATTTTCCCCCGTTCGGCAAGCAGTGAAATTGAATCGCAGTGTTGTCGCGACGCCATCTGCTCATACTTTTTCGAATAAACGGTCTGTAATAAGAATATATAGATAAAAAAAGCAAAAAATACTAAAGATAAGCTCCATTTAACAATTTTAATGCGTTTTATGCTATTCATGAGAGAATGTTGTAATTTGTGAACGATCGTGATTATTTTTTT
>Ga0315291_10000928_pt1 | contig 39275 bp, 43 predicted proteins | sample YL17G12_20_MG_FD_203070 | JGI IMG/M metagenome (GOLD analysis project Ga0315291, IMG submission 203070) | Sediment microbial communities from Yellowstone Lake, YNP, Wyoming, USA - YL17G12_20 | ecosystem: Environmental > Aquatic > Freshwater > Lake > Sediment | place: USA: Wyoming | collected...
TTGCAGGGTAGGGAGATGCTCCGCCTGTCTGATCTCCGGTAAGGTTTGCGTTGTCAAACAGCATCTCGACCTTAAGGAAAGTCGTGTTGACGAAGGTCGCGTTGGGTACGTAGAAGCGTCCGTCTGTCTTGGTTTTCATTGCGACCAGTGGATTGACCGGTGTTAGATGTATGTTTCCGTCTCCATAGACTACCATATAGCTCCATACACCCTCTGGTGACCAGTATCCCGTGTACAACCGGCACTCTGAGAAATCTAATGAACAATAGTTTTGGGAGGCCCAATCAAGAGCTTGGTTCACTGAGAAGCCCATCTCCAGAGCAGCCATGTAAAAATTCGTTATAAACAAGCTTAGGGCACCTACGGTAGGGTCCGTCAGCCACGGAGCGGCTTCGTGAAATCCGATGAAACACACGTTGCTGGTATCAGGGTTGGCATAACCGTCGCTATTGAGAGATGTTGTATGCAACCAAGCGTAGGGCATCCCGTAAGCTAAACTAGCAGGCGGTAGCCACGAATACCAATTAGTACCTCCTATAACATCTCCTGTGTTGCAGGACCACAGAACCACAAGATTTGACTCCATTGCTGATGAATATCCGAAAATATTGGCATCATATACGAGTCCTCCATCATTGTCAGTGATCCAATACTGCTTGCAGTAAAAGGGAGGGGCCATACTGGGAAAAGTCGTAGCGCCTCCGTGACCTATGTAGAACGTCGTTGAACGAGGGACCCCGCTTGCATAGGGGGCTCCATTGCCAGCTGCTGCTGTGTAGATGTTGCTTGCCGTTGTCTGCGCTCCATACCAGTTGTAAGCCGAATAACCAGCCGTAGAAGAGTAATCTGCTATGAGGCTCGCCAGAGCACTGTCAGCATCAATTTCATCCTGTGGTGCACCGTTCTCTGAACCTAGCACCGTCGAGGAACTTGCAAAGACACGGGGACAAACGAATAGCGGAGCAAAGCTATCATAAACGAAATCATGACTCCCTGCAAGAATTTTGACATGCTATTTCCTCCTGCGTTTACGATGCAAATACACGCCTGAAGCAAGAGCAAACACAGGGATTGCGGCCGGTATTAGCAGCAGCGGCAGATTCGGTTGGGCATTGCCCGGCGCGGGCTCGAAGAAGCCAACTGGTCCGCTTCTAGAGATTGCGCTGTTGTCAGCCCATATGACAACCGAGTAACTCGTCACATTATACTCGCCTGGTTTGTCATACCAGGCTTCGATAGTCCATTGTGGGTATATCGCGAAGCTATCACCTCGCTGCTCGCTGCCATCAATCTCGTATCTGAACGTAGCATTTATCGCTGTTACCTGCTGCTGATTCTGTTGGGCAAAGGTTTCGATGTACGGCCCGGCAATGGCGATGGCCTGTTCCTCAGAAACGGTAACATTCGTCGTGGCCACATGATATATCATCATGCCATCTATTACACTAGTTACTAATCCAGTGCTCGACATGTGGACCTGCATGCTTCTGAACGGGCTGGTATACTGACCGTCTATCTTTGCATAACACGCAGTCCAAAGAGTGGATCCATTTTCGATTTCCAACAAGAAGTTCTCGTTTTCGGCCCTCAGCTGTTGCGTTTGCAGAGCCACGGAAACCAGTTGGGCAAAATCGCTCCAATAGCTTGCGTTGAAAAGACCCCGACACCCATTTACGACCGTAATCAGCGTGTTCAACGAATCGTTAAAGCCTTGTTCACTGGCGTGCGCGTTAAGGTTGCCCTGCAACGAATGCAAGCCATACGACCGGAAGTTTCCGTCTATGAACGAAAGGACGACATCGGATTCGCCATATTCGTTGCTTACAGTGGCTGAAACGTGAGTTGCGAAATGAGGGGTGACTTGCGTGTTCAACATCCTATAAGGTCCTGATGGGGCAGAGAGCGCTATTTGGTAATTACTCGTGTTAAACCCTGCTACCTGTCCCAAGAACTGCAAAGCAACGGATTCGATATCGGCGGTTGAACTTGAATACACAGTTGAATAGCAACAGGGGACCATTGACAATAACGCAAGCATCAAAGCCACAGAAAGGCAGAAAATCACCTTTTTCTTCACTGTTTCTTCCCTAAATGCTATACAGCTTTTTCAACTAATAAGGTTTCCCCGCAGTGGTTCTGTCAACTTGCCGGGTGATGCTTCTGCCTGTTAATAGTCGGGTGACAACTCGTATTCTGAATTAGAGTTCCCAGATTTTTGGAAGTACATAGACCAAAGAGACTACTGATAAAACACCAAAAATCCCTGCTTCCAAGAACAGCTCTCTGTAGAGAAACATGGAGATGACTGAACAATATATGCAAAGAATGCCTGCAATCATGCCATAGTGAACGTGCAAGCTTTCATGACTCTCTCTCATGAAATCCTTAATCTGTTGGCGTTCATGCAAAATGGTTTTGATGGAAGCTTGAGCGGTCTGTAGAGAGTGCAAAAAAAGCGATTAACGAAATACCCAAAATTACAGCTAGGATTCTGACCAGTGGTATATGCCGTTGTTTGTGTCGTTGTATACGCGGAAGTCAAACCGATGTAAGGATTCACAGTATGCGTAGGTTATTGTTTGGTTGCCGATGTTGGTCATCTTGAGGGTCATGTTTATGGGCTCGCCGAGGCTGTACTCGGTTTTCTGCAGCGTCATGGTCAGCTCGAATCCGAACTGGTCGTTAACTCCTTCTGCCGTTGGAATTGTCTGCGTCGAGCTTTGGGTTCTAAACTCGTGGCCTAGAGCGTAGACTATGCCGACGCCCATCAACACAGTGAGTGCGGAGAGAATTACAATTCTCTTGAACTTCGTGTTCAACTCTCTCGCCACCATATTATGCAATAGCGGCTGCTATTTAAGCCCTTGCCAGACGTTCTACCAACAAGAACACAAAGCAGTATTATGCTATCATCTATTATCAACCGGTTTTTCACAAGGGCTCATATCAACCGAAGACTTCACAGAACCCAATAATTCGGCTGCCCAATGACAGATGACTAAGGCAAACGTTCATGATAAAAAATGCTTTTGAACGTGGTATACTGGCCGGCGTTGGCTCCTGCATCAACGTCCCACGATTGGTCATGTTTCAGTTGTCATTGTCCCGACGCAGTAAGCACGAATGTGCTCAACTCCCCACCTTAACACTGCGCTTCCACGAGCCGAACCCACAAGGGCAGACAGAACCAAGCCAGATAGGAAGAGCACTGCCAAGATCCGTCGTTCTGCCATTTCTCTCCACTCCCACGTTAGTTTGATGTTTGCCATGAAGGCTATGCTTGGCGTTTCAAGCGTCACCGTTGGTGGTGCGCTTCCGTCGATGTAGACGTGGAAGAGGAATCCGCGGATTTGGAACGCTCCATTCGGAAGGGGCCGACCGAAAAAGTCTGTATATGAAATCCAGAGGGTCTGGTTCACGCAACCGTTAGGCGCCAAGACAATATCGTAGATAACAGCAGAGTGCACGAATTGATTACGCGTGTCAAGCATGACTGTTCCGTTGCTGTGAACCCAGCTAAATTGGAAATGGAACGAATTTTCCAACCTACTTGAGGTGACGCCTTCAGCGCTGGTCTTAAGCCTGAAGCCGTGACCATTCGGATCGACGCCAAGACTGTAGCGACTAGTCTCTGTTACGGTTACGGTTTTGTTGCTTATGTTTCTCAACGAGAAATACACGGTTAGGTTGTCGGTGGTCGCGTACTCCGTCTTATCCAGGCCCATGGAAAGCTGTAGAGGTGGCGAAGTTATCGAGACACTTGGTCCTTCTGTTCTGGGCAAAGGTAACGAGACCCAGTAAGCATACGCAATCGAAGCCAAACCTACGGCGAGTATCCCGACTAGAAGCATCACCTTCCTTGATCGTGACCTCAACAAACCAATCGCAGAACCCATAAGTACACCATCTATGATCTACATGATTGTACTGCTACTTAAGCCTTTGTCGCAAGCTAACGATCCCTTAAGAGGGAATTGAAAGCCCATCTGGGTCATGGTATAAGTCGGCAGATTTTTGATGCGATTTCTTCAACTTTCTTGGCAAGCACAGTGCTCGCAAGCCTGTTCTTGTTGCCTATTGCTTCTTCAACTTGCGTGTCGTATGGAATTTCCCCCAGAAAGATCAGTCCCAGCTTTCGTGTTTGCTGTTGAATGTTCTTTGAGTCTCCCATTTTCATGTTTTCCACGACACCAGCTACTGGAACTTTCAACTCCTTCAGCAATTTCAACAGTTTTCGAACGGTTTCGAAGGCCAACTGTGAAGAGGTCGTCACCACCAGAAATTCGATGTTCTTGATCAATCGAATCAAGTCCAATATTGCATCACCTATTCCAGGCGGCATGTCTATCACCAGAAAATCCAGCTTCCCCCATCTTGTGATCGAAAGCAACTCGATCAAAGCGTTTGAAACATCCGCGCCCCTCAATGGCGACGCGTAATCACCCGAATAGTAGACAATCGACATGTACCTCAAACCGTTGACTACAGGCGGAACGATACCCTTATCCTCCTTCGGCTGCACGCCCTCAATGCCGAGAATGACGTGCGTTGATGGACTCGTGAAATCCAAATCAAACAAGCCCACTTCATAACCTTGCTTAGTCAATGCCAACGCAAGAGTCGAAGCAACGAGACTCTTACCCACGCCGCCCTTGCCGCTTGAAACAGCAACGATCCTGCCAACATTCCCCAATCTTACACTTATTATGCTCGTTCGCGGGTCAACCATCGACTCATCTCACTCCTTTTACGCTTTCAAGCCAGACTCCCCTGCCCTCAACTACCTCAAAGTCAGGACTGCCGCACTTCGAACACTTGATGTATGTGTGCGCAACCTCAGGAACAAAATGTATAGCTTCAGCCACACTCGCATCCAACTTTTCCCTTTCAAAAAACCATCTGTGTCCACACGCACGGCACTTCAGCTCGGCCTTCGTCGTCCAGATCTGCGTTTTTGTGTTCTTGAATTTTCCAGACTTTAACTGAGATAGGGCAAACTGAAAAATGTCAAGCTCAATCTGCTGCAGTTCACCAACCCTTATTTTGACCTCGGTAACTTCTTTCAGCTTCTCTTTGTTCGCAACTTCAGAAGCCGCAGCGATCACTGCTTCAGCCAAAGCCCATTCATGCATGAAAAAACCTACGTCACAACTCGATTTAAGAATATTGCATGAAAACTTCCTTAACCAAGATAGAAAAAGCCTAAACCGTGTTCATCCAGCTAGGCAAGCATAAAAAGGGAGATTGAAGGCTATTTACGCGATCCCGAAGCGTCCTCAACAACTATCATTGTCAGCGTTGATCTAACCTTATCAAGTCGTCTGATTTTCCACGTCACTGTGTCTTTCAGCTTATCCATAGTGTCTGCTTGAACCATCGCAACAATATCGTAGACTCCGTAGACGGCAAAAGCATTATCCTTTCCTACACCTTCAACTTTTTTCAGTTGACCCAGTACGTCTGATTCTGCGCCTATTTCCGTGTTTATTAGCACAAATGCTTTTGGCATTTAAATCTCCACACCTACATCTACCTCTGAATATTAAAATACTTTGCTACATGCGCTTTGCATCTTTCGACTAAGAAGCGCAAGGGATTTGCATACTTAATCAAGGCCAAACTCAAAAAGCATAATTCCATCTTCACCCCACAGTACTGGATTGTTGGGCTAACATATGAAAAGACCCACAACCGGAACCCCAATTACCAGCCGCGAAATGCGAGCCATAGAACTGAACGCGGAATACTTTGGAGTGTCAAGACTGCAATTGATGGAAAACGCTGGACATCAAGTATCTCTAGAAGTTGCCTCAAGATTCAAAACAGACAAGTCAATCACCGTTTTCTGCGGTCTAGGCGGAAATGGTGGCGACGGCTTCGTTGCAGCAAGACATCTGCTTTCACTCGGCTTCAAAACCAATGTTATACTTGCAGGAAAGGCTAATGAAATAGCCGACAAAGCCGCCTTGGAAAACTGGAATGCCATAAGATCATTGAAAGACGCATTTCCAATCTGCGAAGTCTACGACAGCACTCTAATACCAAAGATAACCGCAGAAATAGTGATCGACGCATTGCTGGGCATCGGCACCAAAGGAAAACTGAGACCACCTATTCTCGATCTCGTCAAAACAATCAATGCCTCTAAAGCGTTCAAAATCGCGGTGGATGTACCGACAGGGATCGACTCAGACACGGGAGGAATATTGGGTGACGCAGTGAAGGCTGACCTGACAATAACTTTTCATCGAATCAAGAGCGGATTTGAGAACGCTAAGAAATACGTAGGCGAACTTGTCGTGAAGCAAATAGGATTACCGAGAGAATTCGAGAATTTTGCAGGCCCAGGCGACGTTCTGGCAGTTAGGAGACAGCGTCCCTCAGCGTCCCACAAAGGCGATTTCGGCCGTTTGCTAATCATCGGTGGCAGTGAAACATACTCTGGTGCGCCTACTCTCGTGGCTCTTGGTGCGATGCACACAGGCGCTGACCTAGTTTACCTTGCTGCACCAGAGAAAACGGCCTATGCGATATCCTCAATGTCGCCGGACTTGATAACTATAAAGCTGGAAGGAACACATCTGAACCCTGACAACGTCGCTGAACTCAAATCAAGCATCGAGAAAGTTGATGCGGTTGTCATCGGACCTGGTCTGGGGTTGCACCCTGAAACTTCGAAAGCTGTCAAGACGCTGATTTCGCTCGTCGAAAATTCACGAAAGCCATTGCTCTTGGACGCGGATGGACTGAAGGCTTTTGCAGCTTACAAAAGAAAGCTCAAAATACCTCTTGTGCTGACACCCCACGCCGGAGAGTATGCCATACTGACTGGAAAAACACTGCCCGAAGACCTAGACCAGAAGATTGCCGACGTGTACAAGACTGCGGCGGAACTTGGTGCTGTGGTGCTTTTGAAGGGAGCTGTCGACATAGTCTCTGATGGCAAACGATTCAAGCTCAATTTTACCGGCAATCCTGGCATGACCGTGGGCGGAACAGGAGACGTGCTTTCAGGAGTAGTTGGAGGGCTTTTAGCCCAGAAAATTGAGCCGTTCGAGGCCGCTGTTGCCGGAGCCTTCGTTAACGGTGCGGCTGGCGACTTCGTCTTCAGAGAGAAAGGTTATCACATGGTTGCAGGCGACCTAATCGATTGGATTCCAAAGGCATTCGATGATCCCATGAGCCATTTGCAGGTGCGAGGGGCAAGTGGAGAAAAAAGTTAGGATCATTATTTATCAGGCAGGGCAGTGCGACCCAAGGAAATGCACGGCCTTGAAGCTTGGCCGTCATGGGCTTGCACGCATCGTCTCTCAGATCCGATTCTTGCCTAAAAGAGCCGTTGTGCTTAACCCGTTCTCTGAAATCGCGTTTTCTCCAGCAGATAGACAGAGGCTTGAAGAGTTTGGGCTTGTGGCTTTGGACTGCAGCTGGGAGCACGCGATGGAAGTGTTGCCTTCGCGTGTTAGAGGGACGTCTCGTTGTCTGCCTTTCTTAATAGCTGGGAATCCAGTCAACTTTGGCAAACCAACCAAGCTTTCCACTGTGGAGGCTTTGGATGCGGCGCTTTACATCGCAGGGTTCAAGGATGAAGCAGATCAGCTGCTGTCCATTTTCAAGTGGGGACACACTTTCATCGAGATAAATCGTGAAAGGCTCGAAAACTATGCAAATGTGAAGAACAGCACTGAGATCGTTGAACTGCAGAAGCGTTTCATGAAGGACTTGGAAATCGACTGAAACACCATGTTTCATTCTTTTTCAATTATCGAACTGATCCCTCATTATATGAGCCTACAATCCTAGCACTCACAACAGGAAAGGTTATACGGTCATCCTTTCCGCTCCCCTGCACGTTTACCTTTCTCTACGTAGAAAATCGCCTATGTCTGAAATGTTCTTTACGATGGCAGCGTTTTCATCCTTCGCTTCGTCTAGATTAGCTATTATCTTGCCAAACCCTAAACACTCGCCACGTTTATTCAGAACCAGTGTGTATGCCCCTTTTCCTCTAGGACCCGCGATACTTACTATTCCTTGCTTGAGCAGGTCTCTTCCACAGACGAAAAGCCACTCAGCCTTTTCATTGATTATCGTTTTGTTTGCCTTTTCTTTCTCCGCGATCATGTCTAGCAATGTGAAGCTTGGAAAGAAAATCCTGTTCTTGATTTTCCCAATATAAATTCCAGCGTAGAAGAAATCTCTTGAAACCAGTCTTTTCAGCCCTGCATTCAAGAGAAAATATCTGTTTCGCTTCTCCATCACCAAGTTCTCATCTATGCTCAGGCTCACATTGAACCGATGCGCGAAGTCGCTAATCAATTTCATTTTCGAGCCACTCTTTTTCCAAGTTTGCACACAAAGAAACCTTGCGTTTTGCCGGGCCAGATTCTTCTGCAGTTCTCTATCGAACCATCAAGTTCTTTCCCGAAAACGTTGATCACCCCTTCATCTCCATAGCAGTTGATCCGGTCAGTCTCAAGACCAAGTGTTCTTATTGCCCAATCAATGTTCAGCTCATCCTCTTCTGGTTCAAGAGAACAAGTTGAATAGATCAATTCGCCATCGTCCTTCAGCACTTTGGTGGCTTCTGCTAATATCTCCTTCTGAAGTTCAGCATTTCGTTTCACATCATCGATCGTTCGCCTTCTGAACCAGTCCTTGTCTGTTGCCGCGTTGCCTGAGCAAGGAACATCAAGGAGTACACCGTCAAATTTCACGTTCAGCTCTGAGGCTCGTCTTGCATCCATCTCGTACACCACAGCGTTTTTGACGTGACAGCGCTCAAGATGATTTGCCAAAGCGGCTAGTCTTCGCTTTTCAACGTCTAAAGCCACTAAAGCGCCCGCGTTCCGCATCTGATCGGCTAGTTGAACAGTTTTGCCGCCTGGAGCAGCGCAGGCATCAAGCATAATCCGATGCTTTGCTTCAGTGAACAGGGAGACTGGAATCTGAGCAGCTGCTTCTTGAATGGAGTACAAACCTAACAAATACTCTGGTGTGGCTCCGACACTTAGCTTTGAATTGCAAACCCAAAAACCGTTCTCAAGAAAAGGAATAGCTTCTACCTCTATCCCTCGAGATTCAAGCCGTTCTACGATGTCTCCAGGTTCAGAGTTCGCAACGTTTATTCTGATAGCTTGTCTCGGGTTAACATCCCTGTATTTCCAACCGAGCTTTTCGTAGCGCTTCTCGAAGAACTCTTTTCCCGACATCACTAAGCAGATAGCCAGTTTTTTCATAAAAAGCTGGTGATGACTTGATGAAAAAGGTAATGTTGGTTATGGAGGTTTTCTGCATAAGCCATGAGCCGGCAAAGTTGGTGATCTTTCGGGAAGACTGGCTGGGAATCGCTACTTGCCGCATTCATTTGAGGCAACTACCCGATTTGCAGTTTCTTTAGGTCAAGCAGTGTGACTCTTTCTGTTTCTCTCAAACCACTTTCTTGCTTCTTCAGCAAAGATAACAATAAATGCAAGGGAAATAAGGAAGGCCCAATCAGTGAAGCCCAGCGACGTTGTACCAAGAAGAGGTTGCACAAAGGGTACGTAGACCAGGAAAGACAATATACCGATCTGGGAGGCTATGCTGAACCATATCCACTTGTTGGTCCTGAATCCTGTCCTGAAGATGGATTGTCTGTTTGTTCTGGACGCCAGAACATTTCCTACTTGAGCGACGACTATGCCAGCGAACGTCATGGTCGTGCCTTTAACATATACGATACTGTTCGAGTCTAGCGTCATTCCGAAATGCCAGCCTCCTGCATACCATGCATTGATACAGCCGAATACGGCGCCAGCTGCTATGATTAGTCCTATGTAGAATGAGCGGAGAAAGACCCTCGTACTGAACAGTCGCTCCTTGACGCCTCTTGGGGGTTCTTGCATTATGTCGGATTCTGGTGGTTCGCGGCTCAACGCTAATGATGGGATTACATCTATGCCCAAGTCTATTGCCAAGACCTGCACTACGAGAAGAGGAAGAGGAATCCCCAGCAAGGCGTAGAGCACATAAGGGATCAATTCAGCCCAGTTGTGAGCAAAAACATACACGATGAATTTCCTGATGTTTTCATAGATCGTACGGCCAGACTCCACAGCTTTGACTATTGAAGCGAAGCTGTCATCAAGCAAGACTATGTCAGCTGCCTCTCGTGCAACATCAGTTCCTGAGACACCCATCGCAATACCGATGTCAGCCTCTTTCAACGAAGGAGCATCATTAGCCCCGTCGCCCGTTACCGCCACAACTTCGCCGTTTTGTTTGAGCGTTTTGACTATCCGAAGCTTCTGTTCAGGTGAAACGCGGGCAAAAATGACGTTACCTGCTCTGACTCTGTCCGCGATCATTTCGTCTTTCATCGTCTCAAGGTCAACGCCGCGTATTATCTGGCATGTCGTTGAATCCACTATTCCCACTTCTTGAGCGATCGCTTGGGCTGTGGGTCCATAGTCTCCGGTAATCACCACGATCTTTATGCCTGCCTTTTTTGCTTTCTTCACGGCTTCTTCGACTTCAGGCCTAGGTGGGTCTTTCATCGCTGCTAACCCTACTAGAATCATGTTCTCCTCAATACTCGAGGGCTCAAGGTCGCTCTTCTCAGGCAGTTCTTTGTACGCTACTGCCATGACTCTCAGGCCTTCACCTGCAAATTCACGGATTTTAGCTTCAACAGAGTCCAAGCGTTCTCCTACTAGGGTCTGAACTCTGTCTCCGACTTGAAGTCGGTCGCAGATAGTGAGAATGTTCCTAGGGGCGCCTTTCGTGTATGCAAGTAGACCACCGTTGTTCTTGTGGACAGTTGTCATTCTCTTTCTTTCTGAGTCGAATGGAATCACATGGATCATCGGCTTCTTTACGAGAACGCTTTGCACGGTTAACCCGTACTTCAAAGCCCCAACGAGCATTGCACCATCAGTTGGGTCTCCGACTATGCTCCAAGATCTGTTTCGATCCGAAGGTGGCTCGACTTTGGCATTGCTGCACAAAGCTGAAATCTCAAGAATCCTCTCAACGTTAAGCGAGTTCCTTCTTGACAAAGGTTTTTCATTACATGCAAATTCTCCGATGGGCGTGTATCCAACGCCAGATACTTCAACGACCTCGTCGTGAACCCATATTTTCCTTAAAGTCATTTCGCCTTTAGTGATTGTACCAGTTTTGTCAGTGCAGACTACCGTTACACTACCGAGAGTCTGAACTGCAGAGAGCTTCTTTACAAGCACGTTTTCTTTGACCATTTTAAGAACATTTATCGCCAAGGCACTTGACACAGTAACTTGTAGGCCTTCAGGAACACAAGCCACCATTACACCAATCATGAAAAGGATGCTACCAATGAAAGACAGCTTAAGCCAAATCAAGCTTGTGAGGAAAAAGACTACTCCGACGGTCAAAGCCAATATGAAATCGTACCTTGCAGTATAGGCGATTTCCTTTTGCAATGGGCTTGGTTCTTCATGGATTTCCTGAGTCAACCCTGCGATTTGGCCAAACTTCGTATCCATACCTGTATTGACCACTATTGCCTTGCCCTGTCCTCTTGCAACGCTAGTGCTCATGAAAACGAGGTTTTGAGCGTCCAAGTATGCTGCATCCGAAACCTCAACCGGCTCAGTAGTTCGCGGTTGCGGCTCAGACTCGCCCGTCAAGGGAACATTGTTTGTCCACAGTTCAAAAGCTTCAAACAGCCTTGCGTCTGCAGGAACACGGTCGCCCTCTTCCAAACTCACGACGTCGCCAGGAACAAGATCCGTAACTGAAATTCTCTTGAGCTCACCATCCCGGAAAACTTTCGCGTACTCTGGCATCCATCTCCTTAGAGTTTCCATTGCTTTCTCCGCGCGCCATTCTTGGAAAAGAGACATTACTGTATTCACTAACACGACGGCCAAGATCATGAAGCTCATCTCCCACATACTGAAGTCGTTTTCCCAGATAGCGCCTATCGCGGCGAGCAGACTTGCAAAAAGCAAGAGAACACCGAACAGATCCTTGAAATGGGCGAGAAACTTGTAGGCAAAGGATACTTGCTTCTTCTCGACTAACGTGTTTGGGCCGTGTTCGGCCAATCGTCTTGCCGCTTCTTCGCTGGTCAACCCACCGCGAGAGGTTTCGAGTTCTTCAAGAACATTATCAATAGAACGGGCAGCAGCATCCTTCAAAATAGATCACCATTTCAAAAACGATTCCACGAAAAGCTGAATAGTTAGATTTCTGGAGCAGGAATCCTCTCGTTTATGCTTTCAGCTGGGCAAGCTACGACGGCGTACTTTCCGGTCTGTGCCAATGTTTTCTCTAGGTTTTGCATTTGAATCATCCGCACCAAAACTATCAGACGCGCTTTGTGTGTTTTCGAATGTTATCGACGTTTCCGTCTACAATGACAACGACTTGGATTTAAGTCCATCGGAACGAAAAATCTTAAAGTCGTAAACCGAATTATTACTGGTTGGGTGTTCACGTGCTTGGTCAATATGCCTATGTCATGATGATTCAAGGCAAGTGGTGGAAACGATTTCAGAACCGCCACCAGCAAGGAAAAATGATCCATTCTTACGTCAAAACTGGGCGAGCCCATCCAAAGAATACGGCGTTGATCCTGTTTTATGTTACCAAACCCATGGGTCAAGTTGCTGGTTATGCCGAATTCGTTGAGCTGAAAGCCGGAAATGCTCTAGAACTGTGGGCAGAACATGGCGATGAGTCAGCTTTGGACTCGAAAGGGCAATATGAAGCTTTCATCAAGGGCCGAGAGAAAGTTGCTTTCATTAGGTTCAGAAACCTGCATGAAGCGACAAAGCCGCTTTCATGTAGTGACCTACTGATGGAATTAGGCAAGAGAAGATTGGCAAGGGCAGGTTTCTACATTGACAAGGAAACTGCAGAGAAACTGATTGCACTCATGGAATGAATAAAGAAATCAAAGGGACTGTTGGTGAACGCCAGACTCTGCATATTGTTGATTCTTACAGACCGAAACAGGCTGAGCATTGTCGAATCGCAACTTGAAACCTCAAACCCTTAGCAGACAACACGGGAATGGTTGGCATAAAGTTAATAGGCTTCATTTTTCATTTCAATGTCGCTCGCTTTGAGCAGTGGAAATTTGGAATGCTTCAAATCACCATGAAAACTCATGTTCAAAGAGCCAATCTTAGTCTTGGGAAGGTCTAGTTATGGGACGTTATAGGCAAGTTGAAGAAATTGTAAAGTTGATGCATAACCAGGAAATAGTCAGGAACACAAGTATCATAGCTCACGTGGATCACGGCAAAACCACTCTTTCGGACAGCCTTCTGGCAGCAGCAGGCATCATCAGCGAGAAAACCGCAGGCCAGAAACTCTTTCTCGACTCTTGGGAACTTGAGCAAAAACGGCAAATGACCGTGTTCGCCTCAAACATCAGCTTAATACACACTCTGAAAGAGAAAGAATACTTGATCAACCTGATTGACACGCCCGGACACATAGATTTCAGCGGCGCAGTCACGAGAAGCCTACGTGCCGTTGACGGTGCCCTTGTGGTTGTGGATGCTGTTGAGGGCCCTATGACGCAGACGGAGACCGTTCTGATGCAGGCCCTTCGCGAAAGAGTCAAACCGATACTATTCATAAACAAGGTTGACAGACTCATTAAAGAGATAAAACTGACCCCTGAGGAAATTCAGCGCAAGTTTGCGAAGGTCATCCTCAGAATAAACAATCTAATCGAGAAGCATGCGCCGCCAGAACACAAGAAGGACTGGCAAGTCACAGTTGAAGACGGGCGCGTAGCGTTTGGTTCCGCCCTTCACAAATGGGGTCTGAACCTGCCACACATGAAAGCAAAAGGCATATCGTTCAAGGATATTATTGACGCGTATACGGGCGAATATGAAGATGTGAGAAGAAAAGTTGATGCTTTAAGCAAGAAGGCGCCTTTGCATGAACCCGTACTGGACATGTTCGTTGAGCAATTGCCAAACCCATTCCAAGCTCAGCCATACAGGCAGGGCCAGATTTGGCCTGGAGACCCGAACAGTGTGGTTGGCAAATCTATGGCGAAGGTTGACCCAGCCGGCCCACTTCTAATGTGCGTAACTACGATTGAGGTAGACACTCACAGCGGCGTTATTGCCATAGGCCGCGTTTTCAGCGGAACAGTAGAAAAGGGGAAGGTGGTGGACCTCTTGAATAGCCACCAGAAGGGGACGATCCAACAGGTCTACATGAGTATGGCTGCGGACAGAGAAATCATCGACGAGGTTCCAGCAGGAAATATCGCTGCAATTTCAGGTTTGCCGCCAATCCATGTTGGGGAGACTGTTGCAGAACTGGGTGTGGAGACCCATGCTTTTGAAGGGTTGAAATACGTTTCAGACCCAGTGGTTACTGTGGCAGTTGAGCCTGCGGATGTCAAAGACCTGCCGCTTTTCGACAAGGTTATGCATAAACTGACTACCGAGGACCCTAACTTGCACTTCCTGATCAATAAGGAGAGTGGCGAGTACCTGCTGAGCGGCATGGGCGAACTGCACCTTGAAATTACAGCTTACAGAATGCAAGAAGCAGGTCTAAAAGTGAAAACTAGCAAACCTATCGTGATTTACCGTGAAACCATTAGCCACGATTACCGGGGACCAGCTGTAATGGGTAAAAGCCCCAACAAGCACAACAAGCTTTGGATTACGCTAGAGAAATTGCCTGAAGACGTGCTTGATGCGATCAGGTCTGGAAAAATAAGTGAAATGCAGACCCGAGATGAGAGACAAAAGGCCCTCAAAGGATTCGGCTGGTCTACTGAGGATGCGCGCAACTTCGTGTCCATCGAAGGCAACAACATACTTGTGAATAGAATTAAAGGAAGGCAGTATGTTGACGAAATCATCGATCACATTAAGTCTGGGTTCAGCGAAGCCGTGAACACGTCAGTGCTAGCTAAGGATCCTGCATACGGCCTGAAAGTCAACTTGGAAGATGTGACTGTTCATGAAGACCCTGTCCATAGAGGCCCAGCACAGGTGCTCCCGATGACTTGGCGGCCGATATGGTGCGCTTTCCTACTGAGCGACCCAAAATTGTTGGAGCCTCTCATATCGTTTGAATGCAAGGTTCCAAACGAGTTCGTGAGCAATGTCCTAGCGATAGTGCAGAAGAGACGTGGCAAGATCTTGGACATGATAAACGAGGAAGAAATGATCGTTGTCAAGGCTGAAATGCCCGTTGCAGAATCATTTGGACTTGCAGATGAACTGCGGTCATCAACGCAGGGCAGAGCATTCTGGGCAACCCAGTTCAGCAGATGGGCTATTGTTCCAGAGCAGTTGCAGGGTGAAATCATAAAGCAGATACGTGAGCGCAGAGGTTTGTCACCGGCTCCGCCGAAAGCAGAAGAGTTCTTCGAAGAAGCCTAGCTTGAGGATCAGAATCGAAAAGATTCTTCTTCTATCCTTCTCTTCTTTCTAGGAAGAATTAAATTCATTCTGAACAGAATGTCAAGCTAACATGCTCCTTGGTGTTGAACAATGTTTGACCTGATGATTGTCAATTTTGTGATTGTACTAGTCTTCGGGATTGGCTTAGGCTATCGTTGGCGAGAAAGGAAGCACGTTAACCTAGGCAGGGTCACTTTTGTAGCCATTATCGTGCTAATTTTTCTCATGGGTTTCAACATTGGCTCAGACAATGCTCTACTGGCTTCCATGCCAACAGTTGGTGTGAATGCTCTCATCATTGTTTCTTTAACCATTTTCTTCAGTCTTGTTTTCGTAAAGGTAGTTAGGAAAGTGGTGAAGTTGGAATGATAAAGTACATTTTGGCTGCACTTGCCTGTGGAACAATCGCAGGCTATTCAAACAACAAACTTGGTGACGTTTTTCCTAATCGTTTCGTGTCGTTTTACTTGTTCAATGCCTGCCTTGTTTTTCTGCTGTTTGTCATGGGTTTCGCTCTTGGCGCAGACAAAGAAGCTCCGGTCAAGATAAAAAGGGCTGGATTGAGGATTTTGGTTCTTCCGATGACCATTGCCTTGGGAAGCATCGTAGGCGGAATCGTCGGCGGATTGTTGCTGCGCATTGACTTGTATGCTTCAGCCGCTGTGTCTGCTGGTTATGGCTGGTACACTTTGGCTGGTCCATTGATGGGGCAGATGTTTGGGCCAGAGTGGAGCGCGTTAGGCTTTATGGTCAATTTCTTGAGGGAATTGCTGACGATAATCACCGTATCCGTGATTGTCAGAGTTGACAAGTACGCGCCCATAGCGTTAGGCGGCGCTACAACCATGGACACGACGCTTCCCGTAATAGTACGCTATTGCGGGTCAGACGCGCTGGTAACAGCTTTCACAAGTGGTTTCACACTAAGTCTTATGGCACCTCTCACGATAATCACAATAGCGTCACTCAGATAAGCGCCTACACCGTGACACTCTTGGAACTGTCTAATTGTGGCCAAGATGTGAAATCAATTGCTTTGGCGCGTAATTTAAACGTAAAGGGAAATATCTGTGGGTACATAGTTCATCTAGGTGTTTGCCTTGGCAGTGAGAGATGCTGAACGTGTTCAGAGACCAAAGCCTCCAAAGAAGAAAATGCTGAGAAAACGTAAGGTGCGAAGAACCTATGGGTGATGTGCGTTTGAAAGAGGCCAAGTTTTGTTCAAAATGTGGGTCAACAGATGTTTTCTGGGCTTCCTCAGTTTTGGTCTTTATGGGAATGCAGAAGGTGTGGTTTTCGTGGAGCCCTGGTTCTTGAGGGTGGCAAGCTGGCTGCAAAGCTGCGGAGTGAATGGAAAAACAAGTAAACCTGAAAGAACTGGGGACCGGAGAGAGGTAGACTGGTCACACAGTGTGTTCCAAATCCTTTTATGCGTATTTCACAATACCAATCGATAGGTGCGGAGAATGGTAGATCATACGATTGTGCACTTCGAGATTCCTGCTGACGACGTGGAGAAGCTCAAGAAATTCTACAGTAAGCTCTTCGGGTGGAAGATTGAGAAAATGGCTGGCCCAATGGAATATTGGAGCATTCAAACTGTGCCCGTTGACAAGAAAGGAATGCCTGTACGAGCGGGTGTCAATGGAGGACTTATGAAGAGGCAGAATCCAGAACATAAACCGGCTAACTACGTTTCAGTTGAGTCTGTGGACGAATATGCAAAGAAGATCACGGCTTTAGGTGGCAAAGTTATTGTTCCAAAGACGGAGGTTCCTGGGGTAGGTTGGTGGGCTCTGGCCTTGGATCCTGAAGGCAATCAGTTTGCTATCTTGCAGCCAATGAACGTTTTAGCAGAAACCCTTCTTTCTTTGCAACACCCAATCAAGCAGTCTCACATTTATTCGTATGACGTGGTTGCAAGAAACCGATTTCGTAAAGAGGTAAGCTTCGTTTGCACGAAGTGAACATTGTTTGGAATATCCAAGAGTGCAGAGTGTTCACCTAGGATTGAGTCAAAGGTTATTCCACAAATCATAAGAACTGGAGCAGGGGATATAGTGTATGACGCAAAATGAGTAGGAAGTTTTCGCTGTTAGTGCTCTTGGCACTTATGATAGGCACATTGAACTTGGCATCGGGGGTTGAGAAGGCAAAGGCAAACGGAACCATCTACATTAGGGCTGATGGAAGAATTGATCCTCCTACAGCAAATATTGCAAGTGCAGACAATGTCACATACACTTTCACGGGCAACGTTGATGATTCCATCGTCGTAGAGAGGGATAACGCCACAGTTGATGGGGCAGGCTATACTCTTCAGAAATCAGTAGGCGACACTGGGATAAGCCTGCCATATAGAACCAACGTAACGATCAAGAATGTTGTGATAATGGGGTTTGGTGTTGGAATTGAAGTATTCTTCTCAAACAAATGTGTTTTGTATGGAAACAGGATTGAAGGCACTACTTATGGGCCAGGTATTTATGTAAGTAATTCTGGGTACAACAGAATCGACGGAAACAATGCCAGCAACAACCAACAGGGCATCAGCATTTCACACTCTAGCAACAACAACACTGTAGCCAATAACACATTTAGCAGTAACATCGGCTCTGAAAGCAACAGCGGTTTTGGCATATCCCTTGGCGATCGCTCCTCGAACAACGCTATCATCAACAACACAGTCAACTACAACGTGGGTAACGGGATTAACATAGTTGATCAAGGGACTGACGGGAACGTTCTAGACGGTAATACGATAGTTGGCAATGAATTTGGCGTGGCTCTGTGGTTCTACTCCAATAACAACCTCTTTGTTGGCAACTTGATAAGCGCTAACTCATGGGGGCTTCAGATAACAACGGGTTCTGGCAACATGATAATCGGAAACAACGTAACAGACAACTCGGGACTCGGTATCGATTTAGGAAACTCTGAGCACAATGAGGTCGTGGGTAACACTCTTCTAAACAATGACCACAGTATCCACCTGGGCCAATCTTCTAACAACGTAATCACTGGCAATAATGCATCCTATAACCATCAGGGCATCACCGTTGAAAGCTTCAGCCACAACAATACTGTGGCTAATAACACAGCTAACAATAACAGCGGTAATGGCATCTACGTGAACGAAGGCAGTTCTAACAACTTGATCGCCAATAACATGGTTGGTTACAACGGACAGGGGATTGAGGTAACGCGTGACTCTTCCGGGAACGTCATAAGAGGTAACACGATAGTTAGTAATGGCGGAGGCATAGATCTCTGGAGCAACTCTTCAAGCAACACTGTTTACCATAACAACTTCATTAATAATACGAATCAAGCATCTGGTGGAGATTCGCTAAATGTGTGGGATGATGGTTATCCTTCTGGCGGCAACTACTGGAGTGACTATTCTGGTGTTGACATGAACCATGATGGAATAGGCGATGCATCATACGTTATAGGCAGCGAACGCCTACAAAGAGACCACTATCCATTGATGGGCATGTTCTCTAGTTTCAACGCTACTTCAGACTTCAACGTTGATGTCGCTTCCAACTCAACCATTCACAACTTTCAATATTTCCAATCAAACAGCACGATCACAATGTCTGTCTCCAACATGACCACAGAGCAGTCGACTGGGTTCTGTCGGGTCTGCATTCCGCATGAGCTGATGAATGTGACTGGCATATCAGTCATCATTAACGATGGAGCAATACAAGTTCTGTATCCAAACTACACATTATATGACAATGGAACTCATCGATGGATCTACTTCGCATATGAACATTCAACGCATGAAGTTGATATAATTCCAGAGTTCTCGTTGCTCATCATTCTATCATTGTTGATGACAACAACACTAGTACCAGCTGCAATTCGCAAAAGAAGACAATTGACCTCACTTCCATCTTTTTCTTCTTCAGAGTAAACAATCACCAAACATATAACATAGAACTTCCCCTCGCATCCGCCCAGGTGCAATCGCAAATGTCAAACAAGCACAATGCAGTGCTGTATCTAGACAAGGAATTGGTCGAGAAGACTCGTAGCCTTGGCTTCAATCTGAGTAAGACCTTCGAAAACCACTTAAAACACCTATTGACAGTACTTCCACAAGTGTCTCCTGAAGGCAACAGTGAAAAATGTTTCTGGTGCGGTCGCCGGGATTTGAACCCGGGATCACAAGCTTGGAGGGCTTGTGTCCTAAACCAGACTAGACGACGACCGCTCAGACTTTGGGAACTACATTACTAGTGTCAGCTAGATAAAATTTCTTTTCGGTGCGCTTGTATTCACTGGGGCTTCTCATTAGGTTTGAAGAGTTTCTTCTCGTATTTTGGCCTGGGCTTGAAGCTGCCATGGTACGTGGGCATCGACGTTCTCTGCCGTTCCAGGTTCTTGATTCGCGCATAAAGCTTTGACACTTTGGTCTTAGACGGAATCTTGGGCTTCAGAGGCCGGACGTGGACAGGTGTAAAAGCTTTGTCAAGTTGAGTAACTCTCGCCTTTCTGCTCGTGCTTGCTGTTTTGACGTCTCTGACTTTCTTGAAGACTACGTAGCCTTCTTTCAAATGCATTTCCTGGACTTCCCAGCCTGCTTCCAACCAGGCTTTGGCATGCAACCGCGTAGGCGCGTTATCCCACCATTTCTCGCTCTTGTATGCTTCTATAGGCAGGTTGTCTCCAATGATCCCGTCGATCCTGGCGAAACCGAGTTTAACCGTGTCAGTGAAGCTTCCTCTGAACTTCAGATAACGTGTTAGTCCCTCATACTTGGAAACGCTTCTGGGTGAAACTGTCCTTCTGGCACAGTTGAGACACAGCATTCTGGTCGGATCACCTGTTGCCACGTCCGGTACCATGCAGTCTCTGCAATAGAGCTTGCCGCAGCGTTGGCACTTTCTGAGATAATTATACCGTAGGACTCTGTTGCAGATGCCGCACTTGTCTTTCAAGTGTTCAAACCACTAAGTCAGGTGCCGTGTCTGTCCTTATTATGTTTGCGAAGCATCCTTCTAACGGGCTGAGACTGATTTGTGATAATCCGTCATCTCATCGTCGGGGCTTAATCAACCCTTAACCACGGCCAACGGAACAAACCTGGCAACCTTAGTGGCAATGCCAATCCTGTCACTCACTTCAGCCACCACGTCCACGTTCTTGTAAGCTGGATCAGCTTCCTCAGCCAAAACCACTGAACTCGCAGCTCTGACATAGATCCCGCGTTGCTCCAAGGCTCTCTTGATGTCTGCGCCCCAATAGTTACGTTTAGCAGCAGTCCTGCTCATCATCCTGCCTGCGCCGTGAGCTGTTGACCCGAAACTGATTTGCATGGCTTTCTCGGTGCCCACCAGAAGCCATGAACTCGTTCCCATGCTTCCAGGAATAAGTACCGGCTGCCCCGCAGAACTGTAATCGCGTGGGATCTCAGGGTTTCCAGGCGGAAATGCTCTAGTTGCTCCCTTTCTGTGGACCCAAACCTTCTTCTGTTCACCGTCGACTTCATGAGTCTCTATCTTGGCAATGTTGTGGGCTACATCGTAAACCAGTTTGAGCCCGAACCGTTCAGGATCTTGCTTGAAAACCTGCTTGAAACTCTGTCTTACCCAGTGCATTATGGCTTGGCGGTTCGCGAAAGCATAGTTGACCGCGCACGCCATTGCCTGATAATAGTCTTCGGCTTCCTTGCTCTTTCCCGGTGCGCATGCAAGCTCGCGGTCTGGTAGGTCTATCTTGTATTTTCCGACAGCTCTTTCCATGACCCGCAAGTAGTCGGAGCAGATTTGGTGCCCGAAGCCTCGGGAACCGCAGTGAATCATTGCGGTGACTTGCCCCTCATGGTCAATCCCGAAGGTTTTGGCGGTTTTAGTGTCGAGGATTTTGTCTACTTTTTGGATTTCCAAGAAATGGTTGCCTGAACCCAGCGTACCAACCTGCTGCAAACCCCTACTTTTCGCCGTTGCTGAAACCTTGTTTGGGTTCGCGTTCTTCATGCAGCCGAGTTCCTCACAATGCTCTGCGTCATCGCGCCACCCGAGTCCCTGATCGATCACCCAACTGACTCCTTCCGTAGCTATTCTTTCCAAGTCTCCAAGCGTGACTTTGAGGTCATTTCTACGGCTTCCTAACCCGCATGGAACATTCTCGAAAATCGTGTTTGCCAACTGAACAAGCTTCGGTCTAACGTCCTGTTCTGAGAAGTTAGTCGTGAGCAAGCGGACACCGCAGTTTATGTCATAACCAACCCCGCCTGGGCTGATCACACCTTCATCATAATCGGTTGCGGCTACGCCTCCGATTGGAAAGCCGTAGCCCTCGTGGCCATCAGGCAAGGTTATCGCGTACTTGTAGATGCCTGGCAAATGGGTGACGTTGGAACATTGTTCAAGAGTTCTGTCTGTTTGCATCTTACTCAGAAGGTTCTTGTCCGCAAGAACCAAACCGGTAACGCGCATACCCGACCTGTACTTCGGAATACGCCAGGAATAGTCGTCCAGTTTCTCAAGTGGAACTCTTTCGGTCGGGGCACGGCCTTCATTTTCACCCATCTGGTTCACCTACAGACAAGATGCATGACAAAAATATAAACGATTTTGGCGTCCGCACCAAGACTCAAAAGTTACGGAACAACGCCGAACTTCTCGACAAAGTCGACAATACCGCATACGCTGTTGCCCAGCACAGTCTCGCCCAAAACAGGATGGGCCTTAACGTAGTCCAAGGCCCGTTGAAGAGCGATATCACTTTCGACTATTCGCTTGCTTATCGCTTCTAAACTTTCTTTGTTGTCTATGCTCTTTTTCGCGATCGTTGCCCACAGCCTGAGTTGCCGCATGTAAAACTGCAGCTTTTCTGCTGCGTCAGACGCCTTTCCAAAATGGCTGTAGAGCAAGCCAGCGGCCTTCAAGTTGGCAAGCTTGTTTATGGATTCTAGGGCAAGATCCAGTCGAAGTGGCGGCGGTGTAGTCGGGACGATCACGCCGATCTTGTTCAGGTAGATGCCTGCGGCGTCACCTGGAAAGATGTTCTTGCTGAGTGTTTCATAGTAGCTTTGGTGGTGTGAAGAATGCCCAAGAGTCTCTACGACTCTTAATCTTGTGTCATTTCCAAGGTCAAGGGTCATTCCGTCATTTGCTGCTATGATTCTGTCCTCGGGCACAGGTTCAGGCTCACCATAGAGTTCAGTTATCTTTCCGAGAACAAGCTTCGACTGTTCCCACAGTTTTTCGGGATGAGCCAGATGAGGCGCGCCCCGTGGATGGACTACAACTTTCGCGTTTGGCAAATACTTGAGCAAGGTTCCAACGCCTCCTGCATGGTCCAAGTGTATGTGTGAAACAGCAACGTATGCTACATCGTCTGGTTTGATTTTCAGATATGTTAGACCAGAAAGCAGGTTTGGTACCGAGGAAGCAGGGCCAGTCTCAACCATTGCTACGCGTTCGCCCTTCAAAACGTAGCTGGCGATAAAGTTCTTCATTCCTGCGGTTTCAGCATCAATCAGGTGGATGTTGTCTTCGACCTTTGTCACACTCATCAGTGCATCACATCAGAATCTTCAAGCCAATGCTAGAATCGCTAGCAGCTGCTTTAAGGATTTCTTGGGGAACGTTTCAAACCTGATATATGATTCCTTGGATGTGAAGACTTCATGCTCTTGCAGATTCACTTTGAACAGCTTCATTGAGCAATCGATTCAGACACGAAAACCACTCGAAGAGTCGATGTTCTCAAGTCGCGCTTTCACCATTCTCCATAAGAAAGACTTAACGCGTGTTAGGCCGGTACATGTTTCTCGATTACTAGGATCCAATCGGTTTCGTCTGAAGCGATCACTCGCATGAAGAAGGTGCCTGTGCAGAACACTGGTAGGATTCCTTGTGCGGCGCTTACGTCTGTTGCGCTGACTTCTGTAACCCAAGAGTACCCGCCGGTGTCGTTTTTTCTGTAGACTTCGAGGATGAACAAGGGGTCACTTTGTACGGTGATTACCCATTCCACGCGCCACATGTCGTCCATAATGAATGGGTCAGTGTCTTGCTTGCCGCTGCCTGAAATTGGTTGGGCATACACCTGCCATATGCCGGGCTTGGCAGAGATGAATTCGTAGGCTACCGCGGCTGCGACGATGATAATTATCGCCAGCGCAAAGGCAACCTGCTGCTTCTTCTTCATTGATCTTCCTCACACTGTTACACGTACGCATTTGAATAAGAGTTATTGGGTAACACACGTTTAGACACGCGCGCTAAATAACTTTTCTAACTCGCTAGAGTGAGGATTCCGCTTAGATGTCAAGAATAAACTTCAAAGTAACATGCTCTGGTTTTATGATTATTTCCATTCGATGATAGGTTACAGCCTTCACGCCTACCTTTTGTACGTGCCTTGTAGGATCAAATTTCTCTCCCCAAATTCGCGCTCTCAAACTGGAACCCCCTGTAGTCTTGTCAACGTTAACCTTGAACTTGGAAAACATCATTCCATCAACATCAAACTTCACAAGCAAAGCTTCCAACCAATTGTAGAGAAGAGCATAATCATCCGAAGCTTCAGCTTCAACATGATCCTCAATCAATGGAGCCACCTTTCTGGCGTCAGTCATTACTTCAAACATTGCATATGCAGCATTCTCAAAAGCCTCTGCTAAGTCTCTGCCATAAGCGGCAACGTACGCATCAGCAGTGTGTTCAAGAAACTCGAAGCCCTTTTTGTCGCTCATGAACCATGCCAGCTTTCTAGAAAATGCTCACGTTTCTTAACCACTCTGTTGATACATAAAGGTTTAATGCAAATCGTTGCGTCGTGTAAACCTGTCTTGAAGGCTGATGCGGCGTGGTTGAGAAGGCATCTGTGACTATTGTGATCTACTGCCTGTTGGCGCTGGCGATAATGACAAGCGGATGCTTTTCTCCGGCAGGAACCGAGCTCATCGTCTATTTTCCGATTGCGCTATCAATTATGCTTCTGATCCCAGTCTATGTGTGGCAAAGAAGCTACCGTCGAAAGGCTGAACTGTCAATAGGGCTCTTTGGAAAAGACAAAGACGCCGTGATCTCCCAAGTTTTTGTGCTCTTCACGTTAGCCATGTCGGTTCGGATTCCATCTGTGCTGCTGTTTGGGGAACCGTACGAAAAAACGCCATTGATCTATCTTCTTGTCCTAACGATGCTTCTCTTGGAGAAAACCGATCTTACGGCCTTCGGCTTCAAAACCAAGAACCTAGGAAAATCGTTGTTCCTAGGCTTCGCGTTTTTTGCTCTGTTGAATGGCTTGGCTTCAACAATCCGCTACGTCTTAGTCTACGCCTTTACAAATCAAATGCCTATTCAGTCCTTTGACCTCGTTCTTTCGGTGTCATCGATGCCTTTCATGATTTTCTGCGTGGGCATCAGCGAGGAGGGACTTTTCAGAGGTTACATGCAGACACATCTCCAGAGGTTCTTTTCGTCCAAGCAAGCGATCTTCATCCAAGCGGCACTTTTTGGAGTCTGGCATTTCGTGTGGAATCTTTATCCATTCGGCCCACTTGATATGGCCATGTACGTGGCCACGACGTTTTTCATCGGTTTGCTTTTCGGCTACTTCCACAGCAAAACCAAGAATCTGATCCCATTGATCTTTGCCCATGGACTCTGGAACAGTGTACCACCATCAATAATACAGAGTGAAGCTGCACAGAACTTCGTCTCAGCATTGGGCTTATCTAGTCAAGTGTTGATGTCGTTTTTGCCATTTGTGCTGTCTGCGTTGGTTACAGTCATCTTCATAAAGTACTATGTGAAAGAAAACTGATGGCAAACCTTGCTGTCTCAGCTCGGATCAGTAGTGAGATCTATCAGGTTATCCATTACAGTTCTTATGAAAGTCGGGCACTTCTCTTCAAACACTTTTGCTGATCGAGCCATTTTCAAGCCGTTAGGGTTCGAAAGCTCGTAGCCAATGAGATCTCTGCAGAAAGCACTCCCATGCTTGTTTTCAAATTCCATGTAGAGCTTTCTGGAAAACTCGTAGGCCTTCAACCGCTTTTCAACCGAGGGTTCGTCTGTACCGCACTTTATTCCGATTGCCATCACTCCACCGGCCAGAGCTCCGCAGACAGAGCCACATCGTCCTATTCCTCCGCCGAAGCCTGTTGCAATTCTCGGAATTAGCTTGCTTTTGCCGTTCCAATGCTTGAAAATCGTTAGCAAGACGCTTTGAGCACAGTTGTAACCTTGACGAAAAGTCTCCACAGCTTTTTCGCATAGCATTTCCTTCTGGCTCATACCCTGAAGCCCCATGGAAAGAAAAGGATGTTTAGAACTGTTTCGGGATTTTCTGAATGATGGCGACCAAAAGTTTCACGGCGTTCTCTACATCTTCGAGGTTGAGCAGTGAAGTGGGGCTGTGAATATAGCGTGTTGGAATGGAGATGACCCCGCTTGGCACTCCATCTCTCGTCAGCAGTATGCGTGCTGCATCTGTTGAGCCTGGGAGACCAGTTTCAAGTTGGTAAGGAATCTTGTTTTCCTCAGCTGCATCGATCATCAGTCGGAGAACCTTTGGCGGAACAATCATTCCACCGTCTGCGACTGTTATGGATGGGCCTTTCCGCATTTTTATGGGGGCATCAGTTTCTTTCACTTCAGGCGTGTCTCCAGATATTGTCACGTCGAGTGCGATGCCGAAGTCTGGGTATATGCCGAAGGCTGACGTGGCTGCTCCTCGCAAGCCAACTTCCTCCTGCACTGTGCCTACTGCGTATATTGTGCATTCGGTCTTTTTCAGGCGTTTTAAGGCTTCAATCATTATCACGCAGCCTATTCTATCGTCGAAAGCCTTGCCGATTACAATGTTCTCTTTGATTTTCGCGAACTTCACGTCAAAGCAGATGGCGTCTCCGACTTTTACGCCCATTTTCTTGGCTTCTTCTTGGCTGGTTGCTCCGATGTCTATGAATAGTTCGTCATACGGGATGACTCTTTTTCGTTCTTCTTCTTTCTGGATGTGCGGTGGCTTTGATCCTATTATTCCGTGCAAGGGCCCTTTTTCTGTGAAGACTAGGACTTTTTGGGCTAGGAGTATGCGGTCGTCTATGCCGCCGATTTTCGCGAAGTGTAGGAAGCCTTCTTTTGTTATCGTTTTCACGAGTAAACCGATCTCGTCCATGTGAGCGGCGAGCATCACTTTAGGCGCGTTCTTCTCTCCCTTTTTTGTCCCGATGACGTTTCCAAGTTTGTCTTCTTTGACTTCGTCAACGTATGGTTTGAGAAGTTTCTTCATCAAGCTTGCGACTTCGTCTTCTCTTCCCGTCACGCCGTAAACGTTTGAAAGTTTCTCTAGGGTTTCGGTGATTGTCATGTCGAGTTCCTCTCAAAGACTATTTGGAATCATTGGATTCTGTATTAAACGATTTTGGTTTCAAATAGGGCTTAGGTGCGTGCTCTGGAAAGTAAAGCTGGGCTTGCTGAAGTTTTTTATTAAGCTTGCTGTATTGATGAATGTGGTTCGATGCGGAGAAGTCTTCAACTGAGTTTAGCCGCTGTTTTTGCGGCGTTGCATGCTACGCTGTACCTTGTCTCTTTCGGATTATGGAGGAACTGGGGAATCTATCTGGAGGCTCTGGAGGGAATCATTTTGGGTCCAAAGATCGGTTTTCTGGCAGCGCTTCTGGGCGGCTCCATAGCCAGAGCCATTAAGCCGGATCCTCTCTCTTGGATGTTCGGGATAGTAGCTGAGCCCGTCAGTGTTCTAGTAGCAGGACTGTTATCCAAAGCCAAATGGAAGCCAGCGCTGTTGGTGTATGCTGCAATGCTACTGGCTTACTTTGCCCACCCATATGGAAGAGCCCTTCCATTCTGGACAATAATGGATGTTCTGTTTGCTCTGGCAGTCATCTACCCTGCTGCGAGACTGAGCAAATACTTGTTCAAGACTGAAGCAAAGCGCCTACTACCGATTGCATTGGCATTGGTTTCATTCGTTTGCATAGCAACGGACTCGCTGGTGAGAGTTTTCCTCTTAATCCCATGCGGCTTGTATACCACTTTCTTCAGCAGTTTTGAGGTTCTCTCCGCAGAGTTTGTTGGGGCAGCTTTCTATTCTTATATCGAAGACGTCATCGTCGTGGTCGTATCATTAGTTGTTGGTGTACCTTTGCTCATCGGTATACTGAAACTGAAGGTTCTCAACAAGTAACAAGGCAAGAGCGCTCTTTTATGCATATGTTCTTTGGAATCTGAGGGTTATGAGAGTTATGACAATTCTTAAACGTTCTTAAGCCCTAGTACTTGAAGAGGAGCAGCTTTGCCAAAAAACCAGTTTGAGAAAGTCTTCATTTTCTTGGACACTGACAAGCATGCGAGTGCCTTCGACATACTCACAACCATAGACCTTCTTCCAAAGATCTCGGTCCTGAAGTACGAAAACGTCACCGCGGAAGATGCTGAGAAGATCGTCCGCGACGCCATGTTCCCAAGAGGGCCTGAAGGGGCCAAACACACGAAGATATTCATCAACGGGCAAGACTTTGTGCAAGCCAAGGAAATCTTGGCCAGAGTGCAGAAATCGATGTTTCCGCCCTTTGAGCTCGCCGTGATAATCGATCCTAGAGGAGCCTATACTACAGCTTCAGCGGCTGTGGCGAAAACCCTCGAGCTTCTATCTAGAAGAAAGCTGGGAAGCCTAGACGGTAAAACAGTCACTGTCTTGGCTGGAACCGGACCAGTTGGGCAAACTGCCGCGAAACTCTATGCGTCAGAAAGCGCCAACGTAATCGTCACATCTCGGTCGTTCCAGAAGGCCTCTGCACTAGCTGCAAAAGTGAATGAAGAGGTGAAAGCAAACAGGGTGAAGGGTGTTGAGGCCAAGACGCCTGAGGAAGTTGGCAAGGCCATAGAAGGGTCAGAGGTCATTCTTTCCGCCGGGGCAGCAGGCACGCAGTTGCTTCCCCTAACCGTGCTGAAAGAATTTGGGAAGAAATGCAGAGTAGTGGTTGACATCAACGCTGTTCCACCCTTGGGTGTCGAAGGATTAGGCGCAGAAGCAGACGGGGAACAGATCGCTTCCAGCATTTTTGGTGTGGGTGCGTTGGTCGTGGGGAAGCTAAAGAACAAAGTCGAAGCTGAATTAATACTCAGAGCCGCTGAGGAATCGAAAGGAATATTCGATTACAGAACAGCTTATGGGATAGCCAAGAAGCTTGTACTTGAGAAGAGCAAAGAGAAAGACCCTAGCAAGACTGAAAACCCAAAGCCTTGGCTACCTTGATCAATCTGCTACTCTGTCTCTTTCATTCTCCACTTGAGAGATTGTTAGTGTGAATCCACCAACATGGGTTCATTGTGCGCGCGCTAAGTGTTACGTTTTGGCACTAGTTGCATGTTGTGGGGTGTAGGCGTCTCTGAGTAAGCTTTCACGAAACTGGAAAAGAATTCCCATAAACACTATCATAATGTTTTGATGAAGTCTGAGAGCATGGCGACTCTGATCTCTTTGACTTCCTTCCATTCCTCTTCGTACTGCCTTTCTCCACCTGTGATTAGCACCTCAGCTCCACAGTCAATCGCCGAGGACAAAACAAACGCGTCAGCCAAAGAAAACCCATACTTCGTCTTATACAGTCCAGCATTCTTTGCTATCTCCTCACTGGTTCCATCTTGAAGAAGCGGCGAATGCTTCAAAAACGCGTACTGCACACGGGCCTCACGTTCACCGTACTCACGACTAACAACATTCATCAACTCGGCGACAGTTACATGACTGACATGTGCTTCGAACCCGTCTCTTGTCATTCTCAGAAGTCTCAAGGCATCAGCATTGCCCTTATACCGTTCAACCAAAACCCACGTGTCCAAGAAGATTTTCATCGATGTCAGCGCTTCTTGGGTACTCTCTCACGTTTCTCGTCTTTTTCACGCTCTCCCCTCAAAGCCTTTTCAAGCTTCTGTGCATTTGGTAGCTTCATGGCTCCCACGACATCGTCTGGAATCGGAACAATCAGAATTGTCCCATCACTCATGGCTTCCACTTCAAACCTTTGCCCAGGCTTGAGCCTAAGCTTCCCCCTGATGTCATTCGGAAGGACAATCTGCCCCTTCACAGATAAAACAGTCTCAGTCACGTCTTACATCACAAGATAACAATCTTACTTCATAGCATATAAATCTTACCGCAACCCAACCAAAGTTCAGCTCTCTCTTCTTTCAATTCCCTCTTAAGGGATTGTTAGCTTGAATCTTGTTATGAGAAAGATCATTTGAAGAAACCAGACTATGCTTTCAATTCCCTCTTAAGGAATTGTTAGCTTCAAATCGTTAAATACGAGAGGCAAGATAGGGCTACGGCTGTAGGGGGTCTGTTTTGGATGGGAATCGATGAGTGGAGAAGACTGGGGGGTCTTGATGCTACTGCGGAATGGCAAACTGACTTTCGCCAAAGCCGCGGCAATCTCAAAGCTTTCCCTGTGGGAGTTCGCTGATTTGGTGAAGAGACATAACGTAGAATGGGCTAGGTTTACGCCTGAAGAGATAGAGAAAGGGGTCAGAGAGGCAGCAATAGCCCGGTCTGAATTCTCAATTCGTTCTTGAGAGAGCGTTGGCTTGATTTTTCTGGGAGAAGGGTTAACTTGATTCCGGTTTCACTCAGTACAATTGAAGTGATACTGTGGTTCTTGTGAAAACGCGAAAAGTAGGCGGCTCCTTTGTAGTCACCCTGCCAAAGAAGCTTGTGGAAGCCAAGAGAATCAGAGAAGGCGAGATCATAGACGTTGCTATCAGCAAAGTCAGGAAGGATGGTTTCGGAGTTCTCAAGGGTATGAAGCCATTCGCTGTCGAGGATGAGTTGACGCCTAGTGAAAAGGTGAATATGGCGATAAGTATGACAGATTTGTGTGTCCGTGTTTGTGCGGACGGTATAAGGGTCAGAATCCCGGCATCACGGACGAGGAACTAATTGAGCGGTTAAGAGAAAGATTCATGTTTGCGAAGAGGCACAGAAGCAAGATGCGATGGTAAGAGCAAGAACGTTCCTAACCATTCAGTAAGGGGTCAATGCAACTTGCCTTGAGAACTCACGCGCCAGGAATCTAACCCATGGATGAACAACACACGGAGTTTTATGACCAAAAGGGCCAGATCTCATTCACATAGCGCTTTTTGCTGGGTCCAAGATAGCGTGCATGAATTCCCAAAATGGTCAAAATGAGTGTATTTTGGCTGTGCTTGAGGAATAGAAACCATTTTACACCAATTTCAGAACAAGCATGCGCGCTTCCTGTTTCTTTGAGCAGCAGAAGGAATGTTGAGGGTTTGGGTGTGGTGCCCGCTAGTCCTTTACGACTAGAACATTGCAGTGGGCGTTGGCAACAATTTGTTTTGAAACGCTTCCCAATAGCATTGACAGTGTGTTTCCTAAGCCTCTACTTCCCACAACAATAAGGGCAAAGTTTTCTTGTTTGGCAATGATCAGTAGAGCTTTAGCCGGATTGGAGCCAAGCACCAATGATACATCATATTCTACTTCGGCTTTTTTCAGCTTTTCCTTTACCTCGATGACCGCCGTTTCAGCTTTTCCTTCCATGCCCTCCCCGTAGACATAGACTACTTTTGTGAACCCGGAAAAACACCTAGCAATAGTTATTGCTTCCTTGACTGCATTTTTTGATTGCGGCGATTCGTCATAACCAACTAGTATTCTGATTTTATCAAACATACTTTTCAAACCCATGTTGAATATGACTGCAGGAAAATAATACATTTTCGATTGGTTTCTTCCGAGTTCGGAAATCGACTGTTCGACTCTGGTATGGACAGCACCCACCAATCAGAATGACGAAGAAAACTCGCACTCTATCCTTTCTTCCTCAGCCTACCCTTTTTCCAAGTCAGGTTTTTTTGAGCGAACTGTACTGCAGCAACCACACAAACGTAGCGCGCGCTTAGGAATCTGACCGTTCCGAAATCAAACCAAACCTAGTGTGCTTCTTTCGTGACTGTTTCCATTCCTCATATTTTTCTAGAGCTTCCCGCACTTGCCCAATCAGGAAGTCTTCTGCATTACGATAAGGCGTGCTCATCTCCTTCAACGCTTCTTCAAGCTGTTCACAGTCTTCTCTTGGGATTTCTACTAGTTCGTACTCGCCCTTCAGCATGGTAAGCCTGAACCTTATAGCGTCGCGTATGAGCTCTTCTTTGGTTGTGAAGCCTAAATGCTTGTTTTCCTCTACGAAGCTTTCAATCTGAGCCAACAATTCAGGCGGAAGCATAACTGATTCTTTCAGCAAAGCCTCTATGGCGTCTTGGTAAGTCTGCATCTTATTCGTTTGGGCTGTGAGTTCTCCGAGTAATCCTGTTAGTTTCTGGTGTATGTCCTCCGATATTCGAGGGTTTTCATGTGTTTACGCTCAAAGCGGTGTTTCTGCCGCTTGTATTGTTTGTGTCATAAGCTTTCTTGGTATTTCCATTAAATCAAATATATACAGTATACAGGATGGGTTTAGCATGCACAGAAGCGTCAACATAACCTTCGACTCAGAATTGCTGAAGGAAACTGACCGCCTACGCGGAAGAGACAAAGGAAGCACGTTCTTCGAACACTTGGTGAGATCTTCTTTTACTCTTTTACATGATTATCCTTGTAACAGCCTATCTATTCACAGTTCATACTTGCCTGTGCCGATATCTTGCCCACCATCTAATGCTTTATAGCCAAGACGTGTGTGGAAACTTGGCTCACAGGTTTCCATAAGTCTTTTTCAGTTGGATGCCATCCTTCTCGTACGCAAGTCCCAAGAACCTGTATTCAATCCTGCTTTCAGATACTGGCTCGCTTGATAGCATCCCGTAGCGTATCCCTTGTATCATACTCCCTTAACATTTGTTCAAGCACGTCCCGTTTCGTGCCAGCAAACCTCAAGAGAGATCATGTCTACTCTGTCTTTCAGCCCTTTTTCTGCATGCCACCTGTCCTGAGCAGCCTGAGCCTTCAGCAAGAGCAGAACCTCAGGAATCGCCACTTTGAAGCCTTCAATCGCCGAATACAATTTCTGACCAAACACGTCCAAACAAGGAACCACTAAACTACTCACGAAAGGATACGTAGATGTCAACATTCACATCACAAATCAAAACCTCAAACTTACGCAACGTCAGACACTTATTCTGAATGAATAGGTCAGTTTCACTTTTGCAGAAACCGCATATATAAGATTTTCACCGAAAAGCGAAACACAGCACATCAGAGAACGGGCATCAAAGCTTACTTGTCGTTGTCACCCTGTTTTTTTTGTTGATCTTGCAAAACCCTCTATGTCTTGCAGGTCCAGAACCAAGAACCCTTCTTTACGTATCTGTTCCTTGTCCTCTACTCTCTTGGCCATCACTCCTAGGACGCACTCTTCAGCTTCACGCACTTGCTGAGCTTTGACCGCCAAATTTGTCAGCAGTCTCTTTGCCTCTTTGTAGCGGAGCTCAGCCCATTTGACCTCCACTGTCAACCCTCCTGAGGCGAAGACAAAATCCTACCTTCATATTCAGGTAGGAAACTTTTATACGGTAGTACCCACACTTCATTACGTGAGAGCGATTGATACATGCAGAACGTCGTGAAGGTGACTCGAAGAGGCCAAACCACCATCCCCGCAGAGATCAGGCAGAGATTGGGAATAAGAGAAGGAGACCATTTTTGCGTGGAAACAACCGAAAAAGGAGTACTGTTCAAGCCGATACCGAGACTTGAAGACATGGCTGGCATCTACTCAAAATACGGCAAGGTGGAAGAGATCAAGAAGGAAATCGACAAGCTCCGCGAGGAATACTAAAGCTTGAAAACGGTTCTAGACACTAGATTCCTCATCGAACATCTCTACTCAACCAACACAGAAACTAGACAGAAAACAGTAAAGAAACTCCGCGAACTAGCCCAACACAGAGAAGCTATACTTCCCACAATAGTCATAAGCGAAACCATACAAGCCGTATGTCAAAAAGCAGGAAAGGAAGAAGCCCAAAACTGCTATCAAACACTGCTCATGAACGACTTACAGATCATAAGCCTAACCCCTACAATCGCTAAGCAAGCAGGCCTAATCAAATGTCAACACAAAAACATCCCCATGGGCGACTGCATAATAGCCGCAACCGCCATGGCCAACCAAGCGCACATCCTCACGGACGACCCGCACTACGACGCCGTAAAAGAAACAAAGCGCACATGGATCTAAACTGACAAAACAAGCCTCATCACTACAATCACGATTGTTACAATCTAGCTTGTAATAACCAAACTCAATATGAGCCTTCAGAGAATATATCGCTACCGCAAAAACACTTAGATCCACGATACACAGTGGAAATCTCCGTTTCGTCCGAAAAAACAGTCATACCTGCCCTCCCCCTTCCCCCACCATATTGAAAAGCCTGTTTTAAGACTCTTTTCAGTAGTAAGGCTTAAATCAAGCTCAACTCACGTTTATTAAAGACACAAAAAGGCATTTAAAGGTGCAGTTCGTCTGGAAAAGGTGATGAGTGATTGCCGCTAACAGAGTCCGTCAGCTTCAAAGCCGTTTTGCAAAAGGGGAACCGCATCCAGATCCCAAGACTCCTGCGATGGCAGTTCAAGCTGGAACTCACACAAATCCTTGAAATCCAAGTAACCCTTGAAGGCTCTTTCCATGAAGAAGAATTTCTAGGCCGCATGAACAATGACGGGCGCATCACGATCCCCAAACTAATAATGAACCTGCTGAAACAGGAAGAGGAAAACTTGGAAGGTCATGTTTTCAAAGTCATGCTCACGCCGCCCTAAACGCTTCAGTAAAGACTATAAACATGAAACAATGTTTCATAATCCTTTTCTATACCTTCATGCACAGATGAATTACGGGTGCAAGCGAGAACAATCACGATGCCTCTCATTTCTCCCCTCTCCTAACCCACAAGGTGCGAAGCCTTGCACCCCCTACTAACCAATCATTTCAGGAAACTCACGCCGTCGGCTCCTTTTTGGCGTGTCAGCGCCGAGGTAACCCAGCTTCTCTCGTCTCTTCTTTCATAGCAGACAATGATCTAGAGCATTTTTGAGAAATCATCGCAAACTCTCTTTCCATGACCGATGAACAACACTATGACTCGTTTCTTGGTTCTATCCATCTCGTAGATAGCTCGATAGTCACCTACTCTCAAGCTCCAAAAGCCCGAAGGCTTCAAGGCTTTTCCGCCGGCCTCCAGATCACTCACTAGTTCTGATAATCTTTCTGTAATTCTGGATTTGACGGTTTGCTCAGTTTCATCGAGTTCCTTGGCCGCTTTCGGGTGCAGTAGTGCGGTGAAAGCCACTACAATTCCTCAAGAGGAACAAGCGATTCAGAATGCTTTCTCACTTCTTCGCTACGTTTCATCAGCATCTTGAAGAATTCGCGTGTTTTTTCGCGTTCCTCGTAGAAGCTTATTATAGTTTTTATGGCGTCGCTTCGACTTTTGAATCTGCCTTCAGCTACCCATCGATCTATCTCTTCGAGCGTTTCTCGGGATAACCTGAGCTGAACCTGAGACAACGAATCACCGTAAACAATACTGTTTACAAAGCACTTGAGCCTTTCTCCAAAAACCAGCAATTGCCCCTTGAAGAAGTTATGGCCCTGCTTGAAGTAGGCTTCGAATACGTCTGCCAAAAAGATAGCTTAATATCCCTGATAAAGCGGAAATAATCGAGTGCGCCTACAAGAAAAGCTCAGACCATCCGAGGTCAGTCGAAAAAGTGCCGAGGTAGCTCAGCCTGGGAGAGCGCTCGGCTGAAGACCGAGTCGTCGCCGGTTCAAACCCGGCCCTCGGCACCATCAACACAATTACAAATCCCGAGCGTGTCTGATTTTCGAAAAAAACTATTGGGATAACATTATTGGTGTGTTGGGAAACTTAAAGCTGATGTATGGTTGAGCGACTAGACTAGTTTCTTCAGTTCTTTCAGGACTTTCTCTTTTGTTTTTTCAGTGAATTCTGTTGTGACGAACGTTCCCTTCCATGAATCCAAGAATCTCTCGTCAGAAATATCATTAATGACGAGTTTTAGGTTCTTCTCTGCTATATCTGGATGAGCTAGCATCTTCTTTGCTCTTTCCTCTAGGTCATCTGGGATGCCATCTTTCCAGATTAACGTGGCTATGTCTCTTATGTCGCTGGGTCTGGCAGACATTATCTTCAGAATCAGATAGTCAGTGTAATCGGAAACGTAGATTTCAATCATTTTTTTGGCAATGGGGATCTTCACTTTTCTGGTTTTCTGCAAGAATTTTTCAGTTATGAAGAATACTTGCTCTTCCATTCTTCCTCGTATTTCTCCTTCCATGAAATCTATTGAAATCTTGGCGCTTCGGCCATTCACCTTTAGAAGCTTAATGCATCTCAGAAAACCGTAGTCACCTCTTTTCTCAAAAGCTTCTACACTCAAATCCTTAGGCAGTAACTTCTTTATTTTATCTAAATTCCAGCCGTCAATCTTCTTTAGAACAAAGTCACAATCCCTTGTATATCTTGATAACGACGTGAATGCTCTGAGTGCGTAGCCGCCGATCATGACTATTTTCGGATTTTCAAATCCGTCGGTCTGCTTGGACAACTGCTCGATTATTCTGCTGATCTCTTCCTCTCTCTGGTTCATTATTTCAAAGTGCTTAACCAAGTTCAACAACCTTCTCAATTGCTTCATCGATTTCTCTTCTTACAAAGTCATCTTCCAATTTGGTTTCTCTGTGTGGAAATTCAACTCCGCTTAATTCGCCCAACTGGTGAAAGCCGTATTCCAAGGCCTGTTTGGCCCTAACGTTTGTCTTGGAAATTCTTTTCCAATAAGACTCTTTGTACAATCTGTTCAAGTTGATCCTGTCTCTGTTTTCGTACAATGTAGCAAATGCGTCTGTGAAAGCCCATTTCTGCAAGCATTCAATTACATTTTCCTCGATGTCCTCAACGAGCAAGTTTCCGATTTTCCTGTACTTGATCTTAGCGGGGTTCTTCAAGTATTCGACTTCAATGTTCCAGCCCTTTTTTCTTGCGAACTCTTTCAATGCCTTCCCATAGGATTTTTCTTTGACCTTCAAGACGTAAATGTCTCTGTGGACGAAGTCATTATTCCAGAATGATGCAGCAGTCTGAGCGGAAACTACTTTAAAGTTCGTGTCTTTCTCCAAAAAGTCCCAAACATCTTTGATCTTAGCAGGAATCCAGTACCAACCCCACTTGACCCGCTCAATCAAGCCTTCCTTGGACAACTTGCTCAAATACTCCTTAGCATTCGGCTCGATGCTTTTTACAGACTTTACTCTAACCAAACTTCCTTTGAAGGGCCTCAACTTCTCATTAAACTCTTTCAAGTATTCGGGCATTGATGTTCACCTTTCATTATTGTTTGGCAAACTACTTAAAGATATCCGTTCACCTTTCGAGTTATTTTGGCAAACACCCTTATTCATGCAAAGAGCCAGAATTAGACAAAAACATGTAAAATGGGTTAAGACGGCTTAAACGCTGGCGTAAAGCTAGCCCTCGGCACCACGCGCGCCATGACGCTGATCTATTTCGTTCTGCTGTGGCATTTTTTGCATATACCATAAATGTCTAAGCGTTGTCCTGTCCGCGCGAATTCTGCTTTGGCTGTCACTCTAGCAATCATTTCTTGAGCAGCGTTGTCGTCGAAATCCTGGATGTTGCCGCATTGCAGGCAGATCAGGTTGATGTGGGGTTCCACGTAGGAATCGAATCTTGCCTGGCTCTGTGGCAGATCAAGTTCTTGGATCAGGCCTTGTTCCGTCAGTATTTGAAGTGTTTTGTAGACCGTGGCAAGGCCGACTGTTGGATGAATCTTCTTGACTTCATCGTAGATTCTCTTCGCGCTCGGGTGATCTCGGCTATGGAGTGCAAATCGGCAGATTGCTATCCTCTGCGTTGTAGCTTTGTATCCTTTTTTGCGGAGAGTTTCGATTATCGATGCGTCTGACCTCTGAAAGTCACTCATACGTTTTATTAGATAATAATAAGTCTTAAATAAACCTTCGAGTCCTTCAAATGCTGAGCCACTCCAAAACAACAGAAAAGGAGGTGATGTGCATGAAAGACAAGCATCTAACGACGGATCAGGGCGTTCCTGTCTCCGACAACCAGAATTCACTCACCGCAGGCAACCGCGGTCCAGTGTTGCTGCAGGACGTGCATCTGATTGAGAAGCTTGCACACTTTGACCGTGAACGTATCCCTGAGCGCGTTGTCCACGCGAAAGGTGCCGGTGCCTACGGGTATTTCCAAGTACACAAGAGCATGGCAGAATACACCTGTGCAAAATTCCTTCAAGATCCGAAGAAAAAAACGCCTGTCTTCGTCCGTTTCTCCACAGTCGTCGGCGCAAGAGGATCAGCAGACACGGCTCGCGATCCCAGGGGCTTTGCAGTGAAGTTCTACACGGAAGACGGCAACTATGACTTGGTTGGCAATAATTTGCCAGTTTTCTTCATCCGAGACGCCATCAAATTCCCTGACATGGTGCACGCCTTCAAGCCTGCCCCTGACACTGGTTACCCCACAAGTTCATCGGCAAACAGCCGCTTCTGGGACTTCATATCACTCACTCCCGAATCAACTCACATGATTACTTGGCTCTTTTCGGACAGGGGAACAGTGAAGAGTTACAGGAAGATGGAAGGATTCGGCGTCAACACGTACAAGTGGGTGAACGCCAAGGGCAAAGCAGTCTACATCAAGTATCACTGGAAGCCAAAGGCAGGAATAGAGACTATTGATCGTCACGAGTCGACTCGTCTCGCTGGAGAAGATCCCGACATTGCGACCCGCGACTTGTACGAAACCATCGCCGCAGGAAAGACAGTTGAATATGAACTGTGTGTCCAGATCATGAACATAGCTGATGAGTTGAAGCAGGACTTCGACCCGCTTGATGCCACAAAAACTTGGCCAGAAGACAAATACTCCCTTATGCCTGTGGGCAAAATGGTGTTGAACCGCAATCCCGAAAACTTCTTTGCCGAAACGGAGCAGGCTGCTTTCTGCCCGGCCTCTATTGTTCCAGGAATCGATTTTTCCGCTGACAAGCTCTTGCAAGGCAGGATCTTTTCATATGCGGACACGCAGCGACATCGGCTAGGCGCCAATTACCTGCAACTCCCAGTCAATAGACCTCAGGTACCGGTTAACAACAACCGGCGCGACGGAGCCATGCAGTACGCGCCGTACGATGGAGGAACAGTCAACTACGAGCCCAACACCTTGGCGGGCGGGATGCCAAATGAAGCACCAACAACCGCCACGACTCACGAAAGTCTCAAAGGTAACATTGGGCGCCAGAAAATAGGTTTGACCAATGACTTCAAGCAAGCAGGCGAACGCTATCGCTCACTCAGCAAAGTGGATCAGAACCATCTGGTTGACAACATCGTTGATTCGCTGCGAAAGGCGGACAAGTCGATACAGCAACGCATGGTCAAAAACCTAGCCAAAGCTGATTCTGAGCTAGGCAAGCGAGTTGCAAAAGGCCTGAAACTCTAGAGCGCGCCAATCACAGCGCATTTTTCTAAATCTCGATTTCACTTTAACCTCTATTCTGCCGACCAGAGATGTCGCCTCGCCGCGCCCGCTAGGCAATTTGAGTATGCGCGTGAGACTGAAAAAACCATGCAGACAGGGTTCATGCCTCCTAGCCTCCTTTCATGTAGGCAACGGTTTTCTCATACAGCTTCTGGAAATGCTCGCCAAATGTTCTATCCCCTCTTTCCTTCCTCATCACAAGTATCCATGGCCCCAGCTTTTTCCAATTTGAGACTATGTACGAGCCCAGACGATCAACAATTACGTCAATATCTACAAATTTTTTGTTGAC